>Ga0209712_10000031_pt1 | contig 129107 bp, 121 predicted proteins | sample ArcOceMetagenome_FD_187443 | JGI IMG/M metagenome (GOLD analysis project Ga0209712, IMG submission 187443) | Marine eukaryotic phytoplankton communities from Arctic Ocean - Arctic Ocean - Greenland ARC118M Metagenome (SPAdes) (version 2) | ecosystem: Environmental > Aquatic > Marine > Oceanic...
CGTTTTAGCTGGATCGTTGCCACTAAGGGCGGGCTCACAACATAATTTAAAACCTATACCAGAGTTACAATAGCACTGAGGGTTTTTTAAGTTATCAGCGTGGGCCCCTTTTTTGTTCAAAGTAATTTTTCAATAGCGCTCGTCATTGGCCATGAAGTTGGAGACGTCCACTGCCTATAGCGCTCAACAACATTGCCATCTTTATCAATAAGGTATTTGTTAAAATTCCAGCTAGGTTCCCCCTTTTGTTGTTCTAAATGTTGAAATACAGGGTGTGCATTAGCACCTTTAACGGCAATAGTTTCACTCATTAAAAAGGTAACACCAAAATTATAAAAGCAGATTTTAGCAGCCTCTTCTTCGTTTAAAGCGGCTTGATTAAAGGCATTGCTTGGAAAACCAATAACCACTAACCCTTGATCTTTGTATTCTTGATGTAATTCTTCTAAGCCTTCAAATTGACCCGTAAAGCCACAGTGGCTTGCAGTATTAACTAGCAACAGTGGTTTTCCAGCTGTCACTGCACATAGGTCCAGTGGTGTTCCGGAGTGGAGTTGTTTTAGGTTGTGTTTGAGCCATGGCGCGCATGACGCCAAAGCGGAGTGTGAAGCAGACAGGCTAACAAGAAAGCCCAATAAACAATGTATAACGTGGCGTGTCGGCATAATAAGGGGTTGTCCTTGGTTTATATATAACTAATACGCATAACAAAAAGCATAAAATGCTATTTTTGGAATAACAAATTTGGTATGCTCAAGTTTTTATCTAATTCTACAACAACAGGAGTGTTTCATGAAGTTAGAATCTTTAGCATTACATCACGGCTATGAATCCGAAGCCACCACTAAAGCGGCGGCAGTACCTATTTACCAAACCACCTCATACACCTTTGATGACACCCAACACGGTGCTGATTTATTTGATCTTAAAGTTGCAGGTAATATCTATACCCGAATTACTAACCCGACCACAGCGGTACTGGAAGAACGGGTGGCTTCAATGGAAGGTGGTATTGCCGGCTTAGCCGTAGCATCTGGCATGGCTGCCATTACTTATGCGGTGCAGTGTATTTGTGAAGTAGGTGATAACATCGTCAGCACTAGCCAAGTGTATGGTGGCACGTACAACTTGTTTGCTCATACGTTGCCACGCCAAGGCATTGAAACACGATTTGCTTCTCACGATGATTATGCGGCATTAGAAGCTCATATAGACAGCCGCACCCGGGCTATTTTTTGTGAGTCTATTGGTAACCCAGCGGGTAATGTTGTTGATATTGCAAAACTGGCTGAAATTGCCGAACGTCATGGTGTTCCCTTGATGGTAGATAATACTGTAGCAACTCCAGTATTGTGCCGACCTATAGAGCACGGAGCACATATCGTGATCCACTCCTTGACCAAATACATTGGCGGCCATGGCACTACCATTGGTGGTATGATCGTTGATTCTGGCAAGTTTGACTGGGTGAAGAATAAAGAGCGCTTTGCTGTGCTTAATACACCAGACCCTTCTTATCATGGTGTCGTGTATACGCAAGCCTTAGGCCCAGCAGCTTACATTGGCCGTTGCCGGGTGATCCCATTGCGGAACACTGGCGCTGCTATATCTCCCCACAGTTCATTTATGTTGCTACAAGGTTTAGAAACCTTATGCTTGCGTATGGAACGCCATTGCGATAACGCTGAAACTGTCGCTCATTATCTTCAAAACCACGCCAAGGTAGAGTGGGTAAATTACGCAGGTTTAGAAAATAGCCCTTACCAAGCCACTTGTAAAAAGATCTGTGGTGGTAAAGCCTCAGGCATCTTGAGCTTTGGTGTGGCAGGTGGTCGAGAAGCAGGCGGTCGTTTTATTGATGCGCTACAAATGATTTTGCGATTAGTGAATATTGGTGATGCTAAGTCTCTGGCCTGTCACCCAGCCTCTACCACTCATCGGCAGTTGAATGAAACAGAACTTGCTGCAGCTGGTGTGACGGAAGATTTAGTGCGAATCTCTGTGGGCATTGAGCACGTGAGTGATATCATCGCTGATATTGAACAAGCATTAGAGAAGGTATAAATATTCGTGTCCACTTCAACGCCTAATTCAGCACCTAAGCCAATAGCCATGCCCGAAGGGAACCCTTCGCTGCGCACTATTGCCATGCCTGCCGACGCTAACCCTGATGGGGATATTTTTGGCGGCTGGATTATGTCTCAAATGGACACCTCTAGTGGTGTATTTGCAGCCCATGTTGCTAAAGGGCGGGTAGTTACAGTGGCAGTAGATGCCATGACCTTTCATAAACCTGTGTATATAGGTGACGATGTAAGTTGCTACTGCAGTGCGGCTAAGCGCGGCACTACCTCTATTACTGTGCATGTGGAGGCGTGGGTTAGGCGCCACCACAGCGACACAGTAGACAAGGTAACAGAAGGAATGTTTACCTTCGTGGCGGTAGACAGAGACGGCAAACCAAAACCATTGCCTAGTGCGTAATGACGAGTTTAGTTTTGGCTATTGCCTTGGATAGGTAGTCGAAGGCCTTAATGATTTTTGTAAATGGGTAACTGCAGTCAATGACTGCTTTTACCTTTTTTATCACCTTAGAAGCGTTAAGCGTTTAGGCTCCGCCTAAGGTGTCACATACCACATCAAAATCACACACCTGCGCTAAAAAGTCATCTTTTTTGTAATCAATCACCTGGTCAGCACCAAGCGTCTTAACGAAATCTGCACTAGCTAAGCAAATTATTACTAATAGCAGTTATTAAACCGCAGGCGACTGACGATGTTTTTCTCCCCTGAATAACTGGAAAGCGTGTGTTAGTCTATTATTGATAAATTTGGCAGGTAAGGAAATTTTTGTGACGCAAAAAAACATACTTTTCATCATGTTAGACCAACTACGAGCAGACGCTCTGTCGTGTTATGGTAACGGTGTAGTGGCTACACCCAATATAGATCGCTTGGCACAGAACGGTGTGAAGTTTAACCGCTGTTACGTACAAGGGACTAGTTGTGGTAATTCACGAGCTTCCTATTATACAGGCCGGCACGTGCGTTCCCATGGAGCAACCTGGAATGGATGGCCGAACAGGGTTGATGAGTTGACTTTGGCAGATCATTTAGCAGCCTGTGGTATGAGTACTACCCTAATGGGTAAGACCCACATGAAGGCAGACTTCTCTGGGATGCGCCGCTTAGGTCTTGAACCACAATCGGAGTTAGGGCGGTTTTTGAGTAACGCAGGGTTTGGCCAAGGTGAGCATGATGATGGTTTGCACACTGTGGGAGTGGCAGGTAATTATGGCAAAGGCACTCCAGCTTACTTTGACTATTTGCGCAAGCAGGGGTACGAAGCAAAAAACCCTTGGGCTAATTGGGCTAACGCAATGGAGGATGAAGAAGGGGTAGTGCGTAACGGTATGTTTTTAAAACATGGTCACCTACCATCAAGAGTGGCTAGCAAACATTCAGAAACGGCCTACACCACCGACCGCGCTATTGAAATGATGCAACACATGGGGCACCAAAACTGGTGTTTACACGTGTCATATATTAAACCCCATTGGCCTTTGGCGGCTCCAGCGCCTTACCATCAAATGTACCGTGGTGTGGACTTACCACAAGCGAGTAAGTGTGAGGCCCAAAAACATAACGCCCACCCTATTTACCAAGCGTTCATGGCGTTGCCTCAAAGCCAAACCTATTCCCAAGATGACTATCGTAATCACGCTTTGCCAACCTATTATGGTTTAGTAAAGGAAATAGATGACAACTTAGGCCGCCTATTTGCTAGCTTAGAAATGCAAGGTCAAGATAAAAATACCATGATCGTTTTAACGTCGGATCATGGTGACTTTTTTGGTGACCATTGGTTGGCAGAGAAAGACTTGTTCCATGATGTGGTGACTCGCGTGCCTTTGCTTATTATGGACCCTAGCCCAGCGGCTAACTCAAGCCGCGGTAGTGAGTGTGATCAATTAGTGTGTGCCATTGACCTAGTTCCCACCTTTGTTGATTGGGCCGGTGGTAAGCCCCAGTGGAACTGGTTAGAAGGCCAATCATTGGTGCCTGTGCTGCATAAAACTGCAGCTGTTGATCGAGATTGTGTGGTGTCAGAATGTGATTATGGTGTTATGGGGTTTGCTAAACAATTAGGCCGTACTAGGGATAATGCTCGCATGACCATGTTGTATGATGGACGTTACAAATACGTTCATTGTTTAGGGTTTAAACCGATGTTGTTTGACTTACAAGAAGACCCCCAAGAGTTTTCTGACTTAGGCAGGGATGAGGGTTATGTAGCTATCCGTGGGCAGCTCAGCGAACAAATGTTGGATTGGTCAGCGGGGCTGAAGAACCGTGTCACGGTGAGTCAGGAAACCTTTGGTCAGCGTGAAGGCAAGGCTGGCGAGGTGGGCATTCTAATTGGTTATTGGCAACAAGAAGATGTGCCTCAGGCGCTGCGGCTGGAACCAGAGGTGCCACTTAAATAGATTAAACTTTGCGCGTGCCCTAAGTTACTGATGAGGCGCTTCACGCATAGGAGTCACATGAATAGAATACAAGCTTCAGGTTTTCGAGATGTCAGCTTTCTTGCTCAACATATTCAAACCACTATGGATTTTTATCACCCCCAAGCTATCGATACTAAAGGTGGTTTTTTTCATCACTTTCGTGATGACGGCAGTGTCTACGACACTGACACTAGACATTTAGTCAGTAGTGCGCGGTTTATCTTTAATTACTGCGAAGCAGCGCGTTATTTTGACAACAAAGAGTACCTTGCTACTGCGCGCCATGGCCTAAATTACCTTCGCACTGCTCATTTAAACCCTATGAGTGGCGGCTACGCTTGGCTTATTAACAATAGCCAAAAAGTAGATCAAACTAATCATTGTTACGGCTTGGCTTTTGTTTTATTGGCCTACGCTTCTGCTGTAAAAGCTGGCATCACCGAAGCCCAAGCATACCTGCATGAAACCTTTGCTGTTATGGAGCAACACTTTTGGTTGCCTGAGCATGGCCTTTACGCCGATGAAGCCAGTGCAGATTGGCAAACAGTGCCAGCGTATCGTGGGCAAAATGCTAATATGCACTCATGTGAAGCACTTATTGCAGCCTTTGAAGCCACCGGGCATGAACCTTATTTGGATCGAGCAGTGCTGCTAGCAGAAAATATTTGTGTGCGCCAAACCCAAACCACCCAAGGGCAAATATGGGAGCACTATAACGCTGCTTGGCAGCCAGATTGGAATTACAACAAACAAGATCCTAAACACTTATTTCGCCCATGGGGTTATCAGCCCGGGCACTTCACTGAGTGGGCAAAATTATTACTCATATTAGATCGCCACACACCAAAGCCATGGTTTGTAGAGACGGCTAAAATGCTGTTTGATAAAGCCTTAGAAAAAGCCTGGGATCAGGAGTATGGTGGTCTGTGTTATGGGTTTTCCCCTGGCGGTGAAATCTGCGACACCGATAAGTATTTTTGGGTTCAGGCAGAATCCATTGCAGCGGCGGCGTTACTGGCTAAAAAAACTGGTGAACAGCGTTATTGGCAATGGTATGAGGCATTATGGTCCTATGCATGGACACATTTTGTAGATCATGAAAATGGCGCTTGGTACCGCATTCTCACGCGTGAAAATAACAGCTATGATGACCTTAAAAGCCCTGCTGGAAAGACCGATTATCACACCATGGGAGCCTGCTACGAAGTGATTAAAAGTTTACGGTTGTAAGTCTGTTTATTGTCGATTTAGTGTTCTAGTTTTAATCAGTTAAATGCTAATGTGAAAGACATTCTGTCCTGTCCCGTGAGTGGCTTGGTGCAACTAATTAATCTCTTTGCAGTATTTATTACTGGTATTAACACGGAGCTGACCTAATGCCAAAAAAAGACTCTGTAAGGCAGTTTTTATTAGCTATTAGCTTTGATCATTTACCCCCCGAAGTGATTGAACAGGCAAAAATTTGCTGTTTTGACCTGCTTGGCACGGCGGTGGGTGGTAGCCGTTCCCGCACAGCATCAATTATCACACAGCATGCGCTGGACCATTTCGGTGCTGGCACCAATATTACTGCAGTACAACCCTTACTAGGCGGCAACCCTATAAGCCCTGTGGGAGCTGCTCTGGTGGGTGCAGCCATGATTGATGCACTGGACTGTCACGATGGTCAGCGAGATACCAAAGGGCATGTAGGTTGCAGTATGCTGCCTAGCCTGATTGCAGTTTTAGAGTCTCAGTCGCGGCCTGTCACGGGTAGTGAGTTAATTAGTTTGATTGTTGCTGGTTATGAAATAGGCACTAGAGCTGGTATGGCATTGCATGGAACAGTGACTGATTATCATACGTCTGGTGCATGGGGTGCGGTCAACTGTGCAGCGTTAACCGCTCATGTTTTAGGGCTTAATGAAGAACAATTTAATCACGCTGTGGGCATTGCTGAATATCATGGGCCACGCAGTCAGATGATGCGAAACATTGACCACCCTACCATGCTAAAAGATGGTTCTGGATGGGGTGCCATGGCGGGCACCTCGGCAGCATATTTGGCAGCTGAAGGCTTCACAGGAGCCCCCGCCATCACTATTACCGCCGATAATGTAGCTTCTTATTGGCAGGATTTGGGCCAACATTGGCAGATCCTCAATCAGTATTTTAAACCTTACCCGGTATGCCGTTGGGCTCAGCCAGCTGTTGCGGCCTGCTTAAGTTTGCGTTTGCAGCATCACTTTGATCCACGCTTGGTAGAGCAAATTACGCTTTGGACTTTTCATGAAGGGGTGCGGTTGTTCAGCAATGTGCCTAATAATACCGAGCAAGCTCAGTATGCCATCAGTTTTCCAGTCGCCATGGCCGTGTTAAATGGTGTGATTAGTACGGATGATGTTTACAGTGGTTTTAACGACGCAAAGGTCAAAGACATGATTGGTAAAGTCACGTTATTGGAAAGTGCCAAATATAATGAGGTATTTCCAGCGCAGCGTTGGGCGCATGTCTGTATCCGCATGGTAGACGGTACAGAAATGGTATCAGACCCTCATGAAGCCCTAGGGGATCCTCATAAGCCTATGAGTAAAGTACAATTCCAGGATAAGTATATGAACTTGTGCGAGCCGGTGTGGGGCCGCAAAAAAGCTCAACAGGTGTTGGCCTATATTGAGCACTTGGAAAGTGGCAATTTAGCAGATTTAATGGCCTTAGTCCGCAGTTAATTAGCCAGCTGTATAACAGGAATCATAGCCCCTAAAAAGTCATCAGATAAGTGGCATCTAAGCTCATGGTTATCAGCCATCAACTTCATTGTGGGTAACTCTTTTTCGCAACGATTATCAGCAACCTGCTGTTTATGCTGACAGCGCGTTTGGAAAGGGCAGCCTGATGGTGGGTTCATGGCTGAGGGTATATCACCGTCTAAGACAATATGTTTGCGCTTAATGCTAGTGTCGGCAATTGGAACTGCCGACAACAAAGCTTCAGTATAGGGATGGTAGGGGGGGCTAAATACCTGATCAGTACTCCCCATTTCTACCACATGACCTAAATACATAACCATTACCCTATCTGAGATATAGCGAACGATCGATAGGTCATGACTAATAAACAGCATGGTGGTTTTATTTTTTCTTTGCAACTCCATTAGCAGGTCCGTTACAGCTGCCTGAACCGAAACATCTAACGCAGAAACGGGCTCATCGGCTACGACTACTTGAGCGTTGCCTGCGAATGCGCGAGCAATGCCGACACGTTGTTTTTGACCGCCTGATAACTGGCGTGGCTTGCGCAGAGCAAACTCCCTGGGCAGTTTAACCAAATCCAATAGCCCCAACATTCTTTGCTCACGGTCCTCCTCGCTAGTGCCTACCCTAAAAACCTCAAGGGCGCGTACAATTTGGCGGCCAACGCTCATAGACGGGTTAAGGGTATCAAATGGATTCTGAAATACCATTTGAATGGCGGATACAGACTCAACCCCACGGTCATGGATTAAGGTGCTTTGAATATCCTTGCCAAGCAAGTTAGCAGTGCCTGCACTGGCTTCTTCTAGGCCTAATAACATTTTGGCCAGAGTGGATTTACCGCAACCAGACTCGCCAACAATAGCAAGAGTTTCTGATTCTCGTGCTTCAAAGGTGATGCTCTCATTGGCCTTAACAACACGCTTTTCTCCACTACCAAATAAAGCACTGGCTGCAACCTCATAATATTTTTGTAGCTTATCAACTTTAAGAACCACTTCACCTATTTCTGTAGATTGCCTATTTTCAGCAGCTACTGGAGGGTTTAGCCAGTCTATTTGGTTGATTCTTACACAGCGTGAAGAATGGTAATGATCGTCTGTCAAAGACAGCATGGGAATTTCATTTTGGCCACATGTTTGGGCATCATAATAATTACACCGAGGACCAAAATTACAACCGTTGGGGCGCTCATGGGGTAACGGGAAGTTACCGGGTATAGTGACTAAAGGGCGGGCATTTTTATCTGCGCCGGGCAATGGAATTGAGCGGAACAAAGCTTGGGTATAGGGATGACGCATACGCTCAAATACTTTTTCAATCGGCCCAGCTTCTATAGCCTCACCAGAATACATCACACAAATATCATTACAGGTCTCCAATACTAAGCCAAGGTTATGGGAGATAAATAGCATGGAAGTGCCATATTTCACTCCGAGCCCTTTGACGAGGTCGACAATGCCTGCTTCAATAGTGACATCCAGTGCCGTGGTGGGTTCATCAAGGATCAACAATGACGGCTTTGACATCAGCGCCATAGCAATGACAATACGTTGCTGTTGGCCACCGGATAGCTGATGTGGATAACTATTTAATATTCGCTCTGGGTCTGACAGCCGAACATCTTCAACCACTTGCATGGCTAGATCCCAGGCGGCTTTGGCAGAGCTTCCTTGATGGATCATGGGCACTTCCATGAGTTGCTTACCGACTTTCATGGACGGGTTCAAAGAGGCCATGGGTTCTTGATAAATCATGGCAATTTCAGAGCCACGCAAATGGCGCAGTTCTTCTTCGTTCATTGTGTTGAGCTCTCGGCCCTTAAATTTTATGCTACCGCCCACAATTTTGCCATTTACACCAAGGTCTTGCATCACGCCTAAGGCTACGGTAGATTTGCCGCAGCCAGACTCCCCCACAAGGCCCATCGCTTGACCTTGCTCTACCACACAAGAGAAATCCATTACTGCAGGAATTTCACCCAGTCGAGTAAAAAAGCTGATTGACAAGTTGTCTATTTCTAAAATAGGGCCATCGTAATCCCACTGTTGCATGATCCTGCTCCTTTAGTCTTTGAGTGACTGTTCGCGCAGGCCGTCGGCCAACAGGTTAAGGCCTAGCACTAGCGACATCAACGCTAGGGCAGGAGGAATGGCCAGATGTGGGTATATCGATAAGAGTTTGCGGCCCTCGTTTATGGTCATACCCCAGTCTGGGCTTTCTGGGCTAACACCTAGGCCAAAGAAACCCAAGGTGCCCAATAAAATAGTGATGTAACCGATACGCAAACAAAAATCTACAATTAAGGGCCCTCGTGCATTAGGTAAAATTTCCCACAACATAATGTACCAGGGGCCTTCGCCGCGAGTTTCGGCTGCTGCTACATAGTCACGGGTTTTAATGTCCAAAGTGAGCCCCCTGACAATACGAAACACTGTTGGCGAGTTAACAAATACCACGGCAACAAAAATATTCAGTAGGTTAGGTTCCATATAAAAGACACCTAATGGGTCCATGTTAAAAGCTAGGCCTGAATAGGCCCAAAACCCCAACACCAGTACAATAAAGACATAAATATTACGTTTCACAGGCTGGGTATAAAAGCGAGATTGAAATAACACCACAAACAATATAATAGGAAATAAGAACAACACAGCAGCCAAATAAATAGGCACGCCGGTGGAACGAATTTCTGGTGTTACGAGTAAGAAAAACAGTAAAATTACGGGGAAGGCCAGCACTAAATTAGACAAAAACGATAACACTGTATCCAGCGTTCCTGATCGATAACCAGCGGGCAACCCTAAAGTAATGCCCACCATAAATGCAAACACAGTGGCTGCTGGTGCAATGGTTAATACTGATCGGCTGCCCATCACCACGCGAGAGAATATGTCACGAGCTAGGTTGTCACCGCCCAACAAATAGTATGCCCCTTCCTCGCCCCGCACAGGGAAACCTACGCCTTTGTTTTTCATACCAGAAATTTGGCCCAAAGGGTCGTGAGTGATGATTAAATCGGCGAAAATAGCGGTTAACACCCAAAATAGCACGAGCACCAAGCCCATAGTGCCAACGCGGCTATCAAACAGATGACCATACAAGCCTAGGTGCTGTCGATAATAAAGTGAGAGGCTTAATATAATGCCCATAGCAACCCATACAGGGATCAGCTGGGTAAAAATGCCGATGGTAATTTGCAGTGCGGATAATGCGTCCATCAGTGAGCCCTAATTGATACGAATGCGTGGATTGAGGAATACATAGCCAATATCTGAAATAAGCTGTGTGATGAGTACCACGAATACCGCTACCATTGAGCAGGCTAACAAGAGGTCGATATCATTGTTGGAGGCAGCCTGAACGAGCAGCCAACCAAAGCCCTTATAGTTAAACAAGGTTTCAACAATAACAACACCAGTAAGCAGCCATGGGATCTGCAACATGATCACCGTAAAGGGTGCAATTAACGCATTGCGTAGTGCATGTTTGAGTACGATATTGCGAAAACTAACGCCTTTTAAACGTGCGGTTCGAATATATTGCGCGGTCATTACCTCCGCCATTGAGGCGCGTGTCATGCGGGCGATGTAGCCCATACCATAGAACGCCATAGTCATGACGGGCAAGCTGAAATTAGCAATGGTGATCTCATCCATAGCCGAAGCCGAAGAGCCTTTAAACCACCTTAGGCCAACGGCTGAACTAGCAAATATCACTACAAAGATCACGCCTGAGACATATTCTGGTGTTGCAGTGGTAATAATGGCAAAGGTCGATAAGCTTCGATCTGTGCGGGAGCCTTCTCGCATACCTGCCAATACACCGATGATGAGTGCCATAGGTACCATTACTAGCATCACAAATAACATGAGCCAACCCGTTAACCCTAGACGTTTGCTAACAATACTGGAAACATCGTCTTTAAATACTGAAGACCAGCCCATGTCAGCCTGCAGAACCCCACAATAGTTGGGGATAGTGTCTGCACCAGGTTTTACACATCGGCCTACTGTTTTGCCATTGTCTTTAGTAAATACGAAGCCTTGGGCTACGCCTAACCATTCGCCATAGCGCACCAGCAAAGGCTGGTTATAGCCTCTATCTTCCAGCCATTGTTCAACTTGAGTGTCAGACATGCGCATGTTGCCCTGAGTCTTGGCTAACTTTTCTAAATTGGGTTGTAAGTTGGTTAAGAAAAAAACCAAAAAGGTTAGGCACAGAGCAGTCAGTGTCATAAGCCCTGTTCGCTTAACAATAAATATCCACATGTGCAGTCCTGAGGTGACTAGGGCAGAGAGGTAATAACAAAGAGCAGGCCACTAGGCCTGCTCTTTAGAGAAAATTAGAGGGCCACAAAGTGGCCCAGGTAGAGGTTAAGACCACCAAATCTTTTCTGGATGAAACTCAAACGCAGGATGCATTTCGGCATTCACTAGGCCTGGCTTGTTATGCCGATATAAAGAACGCCAATATGGCTGAATGATGACGCCTTCATCTTGCATAATGGCCTCGATCTTGGCCATGATTTTGCGGCGTTCATCGGCGTCAGGGACCGACAGAGCTTGTGATAACAAACTATCAAACTCTTTATTAGCGAAACCAGCTTCGTTCCAAGCTTCACCACTGCGGTAGGCTAGTGCCAAAACCTGCACACCCAAAGGACGTTGATTCCAGTTGGTGGAGGAGAAGGGGTATTTTACCCAGTCATTCCAGAAGGTAGAACCTGGTAAAATGGTCCGCTTAACCTTAATGCCTGCTTGGCGCAATTGCGCAGCCACGGCATCTGTGGTGTTGCGTCGCCAATCATCATCGATGGAAATAAGTTCATGTTCATAATCACCCATGCCAGCTTCTTCCATCAGTGCTTTTGCTGCTGCACCATCCACCTTTTGGGCAGGCAAGGCTGCATATTCTGGATGAATTGGGCAAACGTGGTGGTTTTCTGCCGTTGTGCCAAGGCCAGAGTAGCCAAGTTCTAAACATATACTATTGTCAACAGCCATCGCTAAGGCCTGACGCACGCGTTTATCAGCATAGGGCTTAATGCCATCCACTTCAGCCTGCTGATTGGGGCGGATGACGATGGTGGATGCCGTCACTGCTGACGATTTTATCCAACCCAGGTCATCAAACATGCCGATAAATTCACCAGCAACGTCGTAGGTCATATCAAATTCATCTGCGTCAGCACCGGCTACAATAGCACCGTAGTCGGTGCCATAGTCAAGCATTTCAATACGGTCAAGGTATGCCCCTTCGCCCCACCATGAATGGGACTCATTGCGCACCAACACGGCCTTAACACCCACCTCGAGACTTTCAGGAAGGTATGGGCCAGTGCCTATGGCATTGCCTATCATATTGTCACTGTCATGGCTTGAATGGACAATAGCTGCAGGGTAGTCAGTCATGCCTGGAATAATAGAAATATCTGGAGCCAAAAGATTGAGCTGCACGGTATGGCTATCGACGACTTCAATGGCGCCTGCCCGTGCTTTGCCAGTATCGGCATCCAGTAAGGAATTCATACGACCCGCCATGGAGTTGCCTTCCACACTCTTGTCACACCAACCAATCATATTGCGAGCCACGTCATCGGCAGTGAAGGCATCGCCATTATTCCAAGTTACGCCCTTGCGCACGTTAAGTGTGAAGACAGTGGCATCGTTGTTGGATGACCAACTTTCGAGTAATTGGCCGTCCATAGTGCCATCAGTATTAATGCGCACTAGGTATTCTAACCAGCCACGGCTGAAGTTAGCTATTTGGCTCCAGTCATAGGTACGTGGGTCTTTCATCGCACGCACTTCCGTTTGATAACGCAAGGTGCCACCCATTTTAGGCGTGCCGGCCATGGCCATTGGGGCGACCAAACCAATCATGCTGTAAGCCGCAAGTGTGCTGGCACCCAAGGCAGAGGCACGCACAAAGAATTCTCGACGGGAAAGCTGGCCTTGTAAATATTCATTTTTATACATGTCAACGACAGGATGCGTTGCTTTATTAAAATCAGTGTACTTCGTCATTCTATACTCTCCAATTGTTATTTTTATGGACGGCAAGGTTTGGTTTTTGAGTTTAAGTCTGGACAAACTAAAGCTGAATGCGCTTGCCTCAAAGCCGTCTGCTTCAGTTATTCTTTAAAGCTTATGCCCTATCTAAGTCTCTATAAGACCCCTTAAGTTCTACAGATCATTTGCACTCTTGTCAAATGATCAACCTAGCTAACGTGACCTGAAGCCCCATATATAGCCTCTGTGTAACTAGGTTCTAGCGACACAATAGCATTGAAAAGACGACAAAAAGAGACTAAACCGACAATAAGTGGAATTAACAGCTTTATCTCTGCTTTATTGGCATCTCCAATAATTGAGTTTTTACTAAAGCTGAGATTTTCAACTTTGTAAAACAGCAGCGGATAATGAGTCTCTTGTGCGCTCTTGGGGTTATTAAAAACTTTGTGCGATAGCGGTTTGCCAAATACGGCGTTGAATTAAAGCCGCAGGCGGTGGCAAAGTAATCGATAGAAATTTATTCATACAACTCCTCCAAGTATTATAGTTTAAAGTTTATCGGTTCATCATTGAAACCAAGAGTGGTAGTAGGTTTTGCAATAAACTAAAAACTATGGAAATATTTACTTTAAGATTAAAGTAATATCTTTTTAAACCTAACGTAAGCATATGGAATGAGGACAATAATGAAAGAAATTAAACACTTTGCTTGGGACGCTTCACATCTGAGCGAAATCGACTCTATCTGGATCAACGGTTCAGAAGATATGGAGACCATTATCGATATGGCCACCCAATCACTACACCACTTTGGATTCGCTTTTTTGCGCAACTTGTGCCTTGATGACAAGGAATCAACTGCAGCAAGGCTAACCCTGCTTGGAGAGAATCTAGGTAGTATCGTGTCACAATCGCCACGGGGCGAGCTCGTGGAAGATGTATGCGACTTTTCTGATGTAGAAGCCGAAGATAAACGTGGTTATCGGTCTGCTGGAGAACTGACACCACATTCTGACCCATCAACGCTAATTGCGCTGCATTGCCTGCAACCCGCGATGACAGGTGGGGAAAGCTATTTGGTAAATGTACGCAGCATCCACGATCATATTGCGGCCACAGATCAAACCCTTCTCGAAGAGTTGTATAAGCCGTTTCCACATTGGCGTGTGGAGGGTTCCCATGGTATTGCGCAGGCGGGCCCTTATGAAACCGAGCGACCCGTTTTTTGCGAAAACAACGGTCGCGTTAGCTGTGTATACTACCGACCATTTATAGAGCTAAGTGCCCAAACCCAGCAAATAGAGTTGAGTGAGACACAGGTCGCCGCACTCGATTTATTCGATCATTTTTCAAGGTCTGATGAATTAGCCCTGCGTACAACACTGCAAAAAGGCGAGACAATTATTGTCCACAACCGCTCGGTGCTGCACGCACGAACAGGTTATCAGGACTGGCCTAACGCTCAAGATCGCCGCCATTTACTGCGGCTATGGATTGATGCCCCAGAACGATTTCCAGTACATCCACAACACGAACTTGGCGATCTGTTTGCTTAGTTAATTCTCACTCTAGTTGCTTAACAGCAATAGCGCAATGCACTGGTAGTGCTGTCCTCTTATGTCATTACATAAGAGGAGGGTGTAGAAGAGCAAGAATTGTTTTGGCAGGATTTGGGTCAACATTGGCAAATTATCAATCAATACTTCAAACCTTATCCTGGATGCCGTTGTGCTCAGGCAAGAGATATTTTGGTAAAATCACGTTATTGAAAAGCGCAGGCTACAATGAGGTGTTTCCAGCGGAGCGTTGGGCGCATGTCTGTATCCGTATGGAAGACGGCACAGAAATGGTATCAGAGCCTCATGATGCCGCCAGAAAGCGCATCACGTGTTGGCCTATATTGAGCAATTACAAAACGGTAATTTAGCTGACTTAATGGCTTTACTCTGTGATTAATTAGCCAGCTGTATAACGGAAATCATGTGAGTTTTTACTAAAGCTGAGATTTTCAACTTTGTAAAACAGCAGCGGATAATGAGTCTCTTGTGCGCTCTTGTCTTGGCGTTATTAAAAACTTTGTGCGATAGCATTTTGCCAAATACGACGTTGAATTAAAGCCGCAGGCGGTGGCAATAGCAAAGGTAGAAAGGCTAGTTTGTTGTAACAGTAGCCGGGCTTTATTGAGCCTTAAATCTAAGTAATACTGCGCAGGCCTTAAGCCAAAGTGATGTTTAAATAGGCGTTCCATCTGCCGTAAAGAGAGGCCTGATTGACTGGCGACCTGGGTTTGCGAAATAGGATCCTCGGTGCAGCTCTGCATTAATTCGATAGCCTTAATTAGCGCTGGGTGATGAATACTTAATCTAGTTTGGGTAGCCATGCGCTGGTGCGTATGAGCATCGCGGATGCTAGGGTGAATGCATTGCTCTGCCACATCCTTTGCCAGTGGCAAGCCATGTTGCTGGGTAATGAGTTGGAGCATCATATCAAGCCCTGATAAACCGCCTGAGCAAGTCATAAAGTCAGTATCCATCTCATACAGCTCACCAGTAATATTTAGCAAGGGGAACTCTTCCTTAAAACTATCAATGTTTTCCCAGTGGATAGTGCAGGGACTTTGGTTTAGTAATTTGGCACGTGCTAGCAACAAACTACCAGTTGACGTAGAACCTAAGGTGATAGACTGGCGTGATAAGCCCCTTAACCATTTGCTGAGAGTGGGGTCATCATGGTCTTTTACTTCTATGCCGGCCACAACAATTAGGGCATCTAAACCCTCTGTGTCTGCCATATCCCGTGTGGTAGCCACCTCAATGTCGTTGCTAGCTCGAACAGGTAAGCCGTCTTGGCTATAAAATGACCACTCATACAAAATACGCTGGCTAAGCCGGTTAGCGATTCTCAATGGTTCAACGGCAGCTGACATAGAGAGCATAGAAAACTGTGGGATCAGGAAAAATCCAATCTGGGTTAGATTACTAGTGCGGTTTGGTCGCATGGAGGCTCCTTTAAGGAGCGTAGGGTATCGAGTAAAATACTGTTATGCAATTTTTAAGTCCGTTTATTGTCGATTTAGTATCTTTTTTTAATCATTTGAATGCTATCGTGTTGGCTATAAACCCGTTACTAAGAGGCTATGAATTAGGCCTCAGGTGAAATAAATGAGCCGTATTGCTGGTCGCCGCCGTAAAGTAAAGCAAGAAACAATTAATCCATTTGCTATTCCTCAGCTCGAACGACAGGAAAAGCGTAATCGTTTTGCGCCTATCGCGGCATTGGAATCAGAACAGGTTGAACTCATTCACGAAGCCTCCTTGGACATACTTGAGCAGTTGGGTATCGAAGTGATGGGTCAAGATGCATTGAATTTGTTCAAGCAGGCAGGGGCAGACGTTGATGACGTGGGTGTGGTACGGATGGATAGAGCATTGGTATTGGAGTGCATTAGCAAGGCCCCTGCGCAATTTACTCTTACTCCACGCAACCCAAGCAATGCCTTAGAAATTGGGTCCAACGTGATCCATTTCGGCTTGACGTCGGGCCCTCCAAACGTACACGACTGCGTGAATGGTCGCCGCCTGGGTAACTTTGCAGATTATGAGCACATGATCCGCTTTGGGCAGTACTTCAACGTCATTGATTTTTTTGGTAATCAGGCTGTGGCACCCACAGATTTACCCCCTAATACTCGGCACCTAGACACCACTTTCGCCAACCTAACGCTTGCTGATAAAGTTTTTTTTGCCCAAGGCATTGGTGCAGGCCGTGTAAAAGACGCAGTAGCAATGAACGCCATTGCTAACGGCATGAGCCTAGAAGAACTGGCTTTAACCCCTGCTACTATGACTAATATCAACATTAATTCGCCACGAAAATTAGACGACAGTATGGCTTATGGTGCTATGCAAATGGCAAAGATGGGCCAGGCCGTCACGGTGACGCCGTTTACCCTCATGGGTGCTATGACCCCTACCACCATGGCGGGTGCCTTAGCGCAACAAAATGCTGAGGCGTTGTTGGGTATTGCTTTGGTGCAGTTAACTAAAGCGGGTGCCCCAGTAGTTTATGGTGGTTTTACCTCAAACGTTGATATGCGTTCTGGCGCCCCAGCTTTTGGTACGCCAGAAAATTGCCTGGCCAACATGGCGAGTGGACAAATGGCGCGGCGATATAATTTGCCGTATCGCACGAGTGCCTGTAATGCCTCTAATGCGGTGGATGGCCAGGCAGTATATGAAACCCAAATGGCTTTGTGGGGTTCTGTAATGGGGCATGGAAATTTAATCTATCATGCTGCGGGTTGGCTAGAAGGTGGGCTGGTGGCTTCGTTTGAAAAAATTGTCATGGATTGTGAAATGCTGCAGCATATGGCAGTAATGTTGCAGCCCCTAAAAATTGATCGTATCGAAATTGGTATTGAGGCGATGGACGAAGTGGGGCCTGGGGGTCATTTCTTTGGTTCCAGTCACACTATAGAACGTTATAAAAATGCCTTTTATCAACCCTTTTTGAGTGATTGGAAAAATTACGAGAGTTGGGTTGAAGCGGGGTCTAAAAATGCGACTATGCGGGCCACAGAGATTTGGCAGAAAATTTTAGCTGAATTTGAACCGCCAAAGATTGATCTAGCTAAGCAAGAAGAGCTAGAGTCTTATGTTGCTAAGCGTAAAGAAGAGCTCGGCAGCACTGAACCCATGCTAGAACCGATTGAAATAGATTAGCATCGCCTAAATAGGCAATTTTAGGAGTTTTTATGCCCCTCAATCCCACTACTGAAATAGATGCGAAGCAAATGCAAACTTGGCTTGAAAGTGAGTATGACACTGAGTCTGTTGCCAATTTTAAGGCTGGCCCAGGTATTCAGAAGCTGCAGCTAAAGTTTGATATCGACAAGCTGCGTCAGTGCTATTATGACCTGCAAGATCAACTTGAAGACATAGGCTCAGGTTTTCATGTCATGGCGCTCACGCGACGTCCAGGTGTAGAGCACCCTACTGCTGAAGATAACTGTGGGCGTTTTTGGACTAGAGTAGATGACAGCTATGCTGAAGTCCCTCGGGATACAATGGTCGATGAGTCAGCTTACAGCGAGTTCAATCCACTGTTTGCAAACACTTATTTAGAACAAGTGTACGAGCAGCTTATCGCTTTATTTCCCATTGGCCGTATGCGAGTGTTAGGTAAAGATCCTTACAACTGTAACTCGTGGCATCGAGATCCAGAACCGCGCTTACACATCCCCATTATTACCAATCCAGGGTCCTTATTCATTGTCAATCATCACTGCACCCATTTGCCTGCCGATGGCTCAGTTTATTTCACCGACACTCGGGGCTATCATACGGCTCTAAATGGGGGTGAAGACTCCCGAGTACATATTGTTGCAGCGCTGCCTTATGCTAGGCATCAAGTTAGCGACGCAAGCTTATTAGAAATAGAGACTTAAACTATGGCATCACACTACCCATCAGTGGCCACACGTAGCATTATTAATAACCCGATAACCATCGATCTGCGCAGTGATACTGTGACCCAGCCCGACCAGAGTATGCGCGAAGTTATGGCAGGCGCGCGCGTAGGAGATGATGTTTATGGTGATGACCCAAATGTTAACGCCCTCGAGCACGAAACTGCTGACTTATTAGGTAAACAAGCAGGCCTGTTTTTACCCAGTGGCACCATGAGCAATTTAACCAGCGTGCTAGCGCATTGTCAGCGAGGTGAGGAGGTATTAGTCGGTGATAAATACCATATTAGTTGTGATGAAGCGGCAGGTGCAGCAGTGTTGGGTAGCGTGGCCATGCATGCGCTGCAAACAGATGAGTTTGGGCGTTTTAACCTTGAACAGGTGGAAGCTGCAATAAAGCCAAACGACTACCACTGCCCAATTACCCGGTTACTGTGTTTAGAAAACACTGTGGGAGGCTGCGTTCAAGAACAAAGTCATATTGATGCGTTGGTTGATTGTGCCAAATCACATGGGCTTGCTACACACATGGATGGCGCCAGATTACTTAATGCGGCGGTCGCCCAAAACTTACCCCCAGCTCGACTCGTTGAATCTATCGATACAGTGTCTTTGTGTTTGTCTAAAGGTTTAGGGGTGCCCTTGGGTTCTGTGCTCTTAGGCCCAAGTGTAGTCATTGAAAGGGCACGCAGGCTGCGTAAAATGTTGGGCGGTGGCATGCGGCAAGCAGGGATTATTGCCGCAGCAGGCAGGTATGCCTTGCAGCACAACATAGGGCGGTTAGCGCAGGATCACCAACGCACACAAGAGCTGGCCACAGCACTTGACGGTGTGCAAGGGTTAAATTTTGATCGGGCTAGAGTACAAACTAATATGTTGTTTTTGCAATCGCCACAAATGCCAGCCTTAGCCAGTTATCTTGCCAAGCGTGGTATTGCCATCACCGCTATTGGCGAAAGTGCTCGTATTGTTTTGCACATGCAAATCGATAATGCTGCTCTGCAGCAAGTTGTTGAGGCGATACAGGGTTTTTTTGACCGCAAGTAACTTACGCCAATAGGTAGGGCAACGATAGACTAAAGGGTCACTGTTTCAACCACTGTGAGCCTTTGGCATTAAGTTAAGTCTGTTTTAATAAATAACGCCCCTATGTAAAGAGGAGCCGCGCTTAAATAGCCAACGCTTCTCTTTTGTATTCTTGCTGTGATGAGTCAAACAACAAGCAAAAGTTTGCCTATTGCTGGTATTATCATGATAATACCAGCAATAGCGTTTTTGATCTGACGTTTCTGATAACAATGATTGACTATATCTGACTATGCAAACCCTCGCTCTTATTGACGATGATTTAGAAATTCGCCAGCTACTAAGCCAATACTTAAGCCAACAAGGTTTTGAAGTGGTGGCTTTTGCCGATGGTGAAACTTTCTTAAAAGCACAGATGGTTCAGTTTGACTTAGCAGTTTTGGATATTGGTTTGCCGGGTATGGATGGACTAGATGTGTGCCGCAACTTGCGCCAGACCTCTAACTTGCCTGTCATCATGCTCACTGCAGCCAGTGATGACCTAGATCGTATTTTGGGCCTAGAGTTAGGTGCAGATGATTATATGGGTAAGCCGTTTAATCCCCGTGAATTGTTAGCCCGTATAAAGGCACTTTTGCGACGAGTGCAGGTACAGCAACCCAAGCAAGACTCAAGCGCCTCTGCTTTGCAGATAGACGTACTTAAACGCTGCGCAAGTTATGCAGGTAAAAATTTGCCATTAACGGGGGCAGAGTTTGACTTGCTCAACCTCTTATACCAGCACCAAGGTGAAGTGCTAAGTCGTGACGCGATATGCCAAGTGCTGCATGGGCGCAATGCACAGCCTTTCGACCGATCTATAGATACTAGTGTTAGTCGTTTGCGTAACAAACTCAATCAGGTCGCCGAAGACAGTATCCAGAATGTACGTGGTAAGGGATACGTGTTGGTGCTTGCGTGACTTTTGTGACAGGCTTATGGCGCAAACTAATTCCTAATTCAGTAATGGCCCGAGTCACTATAGTGCTATTTTTAGGCATTCTAATCGCTCAAGTATTTGGTACTTGGCTATGGGTTTCCCAATTAAAAGCCACTGAACATAACCGTTTGATCGACGTCTCACAGACCATGGGCTCACGAATTGGTCAAACAGTGCAGTTTTTTAAAAAGCTGCCGGACCAATACCGCCATATCGTACTCGATCAATTACGAGATATGGGTGGCACTCGCTTTTTTGTGTCAGTAAATAAGCAACACATTGCCTTACGCACTATCCCCCAGACGGATTTTTCCCAATTGGTGCGTCAGCAACTTAGCACTAGTATTGTTGCTCAATTGGGGCAAACCCAGGGGTTAGATATTCAATTTGTTGACTTTGATGACTTAAAGATTCTTTCTGGCACTAACCTAATGGTAGATTTGCCACCCAAATGGAAACGCTTTGCCCTTATACAGCCTAGTGATGCCAGCCCAGTGGCTGTGGTGCAGCTGCCGGTGGCTAATGAGTGGATCTACTTAGCGGCAGTCATCCCCGAAGGGCACATGCTCACTGGAGTCACCTGGCTTACTAGCGAACGTATGTTGAGCATTAGTTTGGTCTCCCTTACCGTATTAGTGCTTACCTTGCTGTTGGTGCGCTGGGTAGTGAGGCCTTTACGATTGTTAGCTAGGCAGGCAGAAGCTATTGGCAAAGGGCGTAATCCTCGGCATATGCGGGAACAAGGCTCTAGCGAAATGGTGGCTACTATTCGTGCCTTTAATACCATGGTTGGGCGCATTCAAAAGTTTACTGGTGACCGAGAACGGTTATTTGCTGCCATTTCCCATGACCTTAAAACACCTCTTACTCGCGCCCGCTTGCGTGCGGAAATGATTTCAGATACTGATCAAAAACAGGCATTAATTGGTGATTTAGAAAATTTAGAGACCATGGTTAAGGGCAGTTTGCAGATGATGAAAGATGATGCCATCCATGAAAATGCGCAACGTATTGATCTGAGCCAGCTGTTACTGGGCCTTGCAGCGCAGAATCAAATATATGGCTTGCCCATTGAACTTGATATTCAACCAGGATTATTTATCGATGGCCGTAGCATGGCCCTGCAACGCTTATTTAGTAACCTAATAGATAATGCACTAGCTTATGGAAGAGCAGTAAGTATTATTGCCAGTGCCAACGCTCAAGGTACAGTGATTCGTATTTTGGACCCTGGCCCAGGGTTAAGTGACGCGGACAAGGCCCGTGTGTTTGAGCCTTATTACCGCATTGATGAGAAACCCAGTGGTGATCACGTGGGGCTTGGTTTAGGCATTGCGCGCAGTATTGCCAATCTTCATGGTGGTGAATTAGAACTCAAAGATCGCCGTGGTGGCGGTTTGATGGTTGAGGTTTATTTCCCTTTGTAACCTTTTGTCACACTTCCCCACGTTATGACACTCTACGGTCTATACACTCCTTCTACCGGTCGTTTACTTCCGGATAACAGAACAATAAATCTAATGAGGAACTTCCATGAAGACTAAATTAACAGGTTTGGCTCTTGCGACTATGATGGCAATTGCACCTAGTGCGCAAGCAGGCGAAGTAGAAGTATTACATTGGTGGACCAGTGGTGGTGAAGCCACTAGTGTGGCTTTTTTAAAGAAGCAATTGGCTGAATCAGGTGTTGATTGGGTAGACTTTGCTGTTGCTGGTGGTGGTGGTGAAAGTGCCATGACAGTATTAAAATCCCGCGCTATTTCTGGTAACTCGCCTACAGCGGCCCAGATTAAAGGCCCGTCTATTCAAGAATGGGGTGAGCTAGGTTTCTTATCTAGCATTGATGACGTTGCGAAGGCGAACAACTGGGATGAAATTTTGCCAGAAGTTGTTTCTGACGTAATGAAGTATCAAGGTGAATATGTAGCTGCACCAGTAAACGTACACCGTGTTAACTGGTTGTGGGCAAACCCAGAAGTATTCAGCAAAGCGGGCGCCACCATCCCAACTACTTGGGATGACTTTATGGTGCAAGCCCAAAAGTTAAAGGACGCAGGTTACATTGCTCTAGCTCATGGTGGCCAGGCTTGGCAGGACGCCACTGTGTTTGAAGCTGTTGTATTGGGTGTTGGCGGTGCTGACTACTATAATAAGGCTTTTGTACAGGCAGACATGGATGCGCTTAACAGTGCCACTACCAAAGAAGTATTTGAAACCTTTGGTAAATTGCGCCAGTTTGTTGATATTAACTCACCTGGACGTGACTGGAACTTAGCTACATCGATGGTAATCAATGGTGAAGCAGGTATGCAAATCATGGGTGACTGGGCGAAGGGTGAATTTAAGGTTGCTGGTAAGAACGCAGGTACAGACTATGTTTGTGTTGCGGCTCCAGGCACTTCAGGTGCATATACCTTCAACGTTGACTCATTTGCTTTCTTTAACCAAAGCGATGCTGAAAGTACTGCAGCTCAAAAAGTAATGGCTAAAGAAATTTTAAGTGAAGATTTCCAGCGTGTATTTAACCTTAACAAAGGTTCAATCCCTGCACGTTTAGGTATGGCACGTACAGAGTTTGACTCGTGTGCTCATGACTCTATGGACGCCTTTGTTGCTAGCTCTGCTTCAGGCAGCCTAGTACCAAGTTTTGCCCATGGCATGGCAGTTTCAGAAGCAATTTCTGGTGCTATTTATGACTCAGCAACACAATTCTTTAACTCTGACGACAGTGCAGACCAAGGTGTAGCTCAACTTGTAGCAGCGGTAGCTGCTGCTAAGTAAGCACAGCCCAATAGTCATTACGAGCTTAATGCCGTAGTGTATGACCTTGTCATTGCAAGGTTAGTGCAGCAATCCTAGCCTCTGGTCTATGGGTTGCTGTTACCCCTAGACCCTCGCAACGAGAGTTTGGGACGAATCTTTGCAATGGCATTTTTCTAAAATCTTATTGAGCTAACTCATGTTCGATTATCTTGAAAAACAATTACCCAAACTAATCATGGCCCCTACGGCCATTGTTATGTTGGTCTGTATGTATGGTTTTATTGGCTGGACAGCCGTGCTGTCCTTCACTAAAAGTCGCATGTTACCTCAGTGGGAGTTTGTTGGCTGGGAGCAGTACGAGCGTTTATTTGCTAACCCACGTTGGCATGTTGCACTTGATAACCTTCTTGTATTTACCCTGCTGTTTATTATTATTGCCTTACTTTTAGGCCTCATGTTGGCGATTTTATTAGATCGCAATATTCGCAATGATGGTGCTTTACGCACTATCTATCTTTATCCCATGGCGGTGTCCTTTATTGTTACAGGCACAGCATGGAAATGGATTCTCAACCCGGGTTTAGGCATTGAAAAAATGGTGCGTGACCTAGGTTTTACCGATTTTGAATTCCGTTGGTTGGTGGATCCAGATATGGCCATCTATACCATTGTAATCGCTGCTGTTTGGCAATCTAGTGGGTTTGTTATGGCCATGTTTTTGGCTGGCCTTAGGGGCGTTGATGACAGCTTAATTAAAGCTGCTCAAATGGATGGAGCATCCACATTCCGCACCTATTGGCATGTTATCTTGCCAGTCATGCGTCCCGTTTTTTTTGGTGCGGTGGTGATCTTGAGCCACATTGCCATTAAGAGCTTCGACTTAGTGCAGTCTCTCACTGGAGGTGGCCCTGGCTATTCCTCTGACTTACCCGCGACCTTTATGTATACCCATGCCTTTAGCCGCGCACAAATGGGCCTTGGTGCGGCGAGCGCCATGGTTATGTTGGCAGGGGTGATGGCCATTATAGTGCCTTACCTCTACTCTGAATTGCGAGGTAAAAAATCATGAGGGCCTCGACGACTTCTCACAAACTTTATAAAACGCTCTTTATTACGCTGTTGTTAGCAGCTGCGTTGGTTTACCTTGCGCCCTTGTACGTGATGCTTACCACCTCATTCAAGGGCATAGAAGAAATTCGCAATGGTAACATTTTGGCCTTGCCTGACTCGCTCAATACCAGTGCATGGTCTAAAGCGTGGAGCAGTGCCTGCACCGGTGGTGACTGCTATGGCCTTGCACCCTATTTCTGGAACAGTATGCGTATCGTGTTGCCTGCGGTACTTATTTCTACAGTTATTGGGGCGTTGAATGGTTATGTCTTATCACAGTGGCGGTTTAGGGGCAGTAATTTCCTCTTTGGTGCCTTACTGTTTGGTTGCTTTATTCCGTTTCAGGTTATTTTATTGCCCATGGCGATGTTGTTGGCGTGGTTAGGTTTGGCAAATACGGTAACAGGCTTGGTACTGGTGCATGTGATTTATGGGGTGGCATTTACCACCTTGTTCTTCCGCAACTACTATGTGGGCATACCCACAGAACTGGTGCGGGCAGCTAGGCTAGATGGCGCAGGTTTCTTCGCAATATTTAGGCACGTTTTTCTACCTCTTTCGTCACCCATCATCGTTGTGAGTGTCATTTGGCAATTTACTCAAATTTGGAACGACTTTTTGTTTGGGGTGGTTTATTCGGGGCCGGGCACCCAGCCCATTACTGTGGCGCTTAATAACCTAGTGAACACCACGATGGGTGGTAAAGAATATAACGTTGATATGGCTGCCGCTGTTATTGCTGCCTTACCCACCTTGGTGGTGTATTTAGTCGCTGGTAAATATTTTGTACGCGGCTTAACCGCAGGTGCCGTGAAAGGCTAATAAAAAGATTAAGACAAAGGAAGAGAAACCGATATGGGTTCCATAAAAATACAACAACTCACCAAATCATTTGGTGACACAGAAGTACTAAAGGGCATTGATCTAGACATCAAAGATGGCGAATTTTTGATCTTAGTTGGCCCCTCTGGTTGTGGCAAATCCACACTAATGAATAGCATCGCGGGTTTAGAGGATGTTAGCAGTGGTGATATTCTTATTGATGGGAATAATGTTACCGACTTAAGCCCCAAGGAGCGTGACATTGCTATGGTGTTCCAATCCTATGCGCTGTATCCCACTATGAGTGTGTCGCGCAACATTAGCTTTGGCCTGGAGATGCGCAAGGTTCCCAAAGCTGAAATAGAAAAAACGGTAGCCGACGTTTCGCAGCTGTTACAAATTGAACACTTGTTAGACCGTAAGCCGAGTGCACTCTCTGGCGGACAACGCCAGCGTGTGGCTATGGGTAGGGCTTTAGCACGCAACCCACGGGTATTTTTGTTTGACGAGCCCTTGTCTAACTTAGATGCTAAATTACGGGTGGAAATGCGCACAGAAATTAAGAAGCTGCATAAACGCTTGGGGACTACTATTGTTTATGTAACCCATGATCAAGTAGAGGCGATGACCTTAGCAGATCGCATTGCTGTGATGAAAGATGGGCAAGTGCAACAATTTGGCACTCCCTATGAAATTTACAATAATCCAGCTAATCGTTTTGTAGCTGACTTTATGGGTTCTCCACCCATGAACTTTATTGAATGTGTTGTACTGGATGATAAGTTGGTAATTGAAAGCCAAGGTGAAAAGTTCGAGCTGCACATCAAGCATGGTGAGCGGCTTAAGCAGGCTGGTGTAGAAACGGTTATTTTAGGCATTCGCCCAGAGATGATCACCGAACCTAAGCCTCATGTTGCAGGTGCACTAGTTCACAGCCTACCTATGCAAGTTGATGTGACCGAGCCTATGGGGCCAGACACCATTGCCTTTGGTCAGTGGAATGGTACTGAAATTCAAGCAAGGTTAAGCCCAGAGGCTGGGGTTGAAGCACAAGCGACAGGGCTTATAAAAGTGCAAGTTGATACGAGTAAAGCCGTATTGTTTGATGCCTTTAGTGGCGCACGGATAGACGCCTAGCTGTCCATCGTATAATTGTCAAAACTTAGGTCGCCACGCCATGCCCAAAGGGCTAGTAGATCCTCATCTCTAGTCAGAGCGGCATGGTCAATGCGGTTTAAATGTTCAAAACTTGTTCCGGGTAGCCTTGCCTTAAAGGGTTGCTCTGCTATCTGCCAAAGGGCCGTGCCACTGACAATGTGGTACAGTTCAAGGGCATCGTGCCGATGCTTTGGGTAAAAGGTATTGGCTTGCTGCCAATAAATACCGAAACGGAACTGGTCATTTCTTAACACGCCTTTGGGGCCTACCAACTCTATGTATGCGCGGTTAACGTCCTGGCTATTACAAAAGACGCCACGCTCTATCCAGGTTAAATAAGGCACAATAGCCGCCATTGAAGAGCGTAACTGTTGATCATCAATTGCGAGAATGCTCGTCTCTAACGAGAGTGCATTAGGTCGCTGATTCCAATCTGGGTTAATTTTCCCAGCAGCGAGCAATAGTGGCGCAACGTCAATACCAATGCCCGTGTTACTGGCTGCAAATCTCGCGCAGGCTAATTTAATAAACTGTTGCCAGTGCAGGTTGAGGTCTCGATTTTGCACCATAGTCAAAACGCTCCGTTGGACTTAAGTCAGTTATTGTTAGCGAATTTCAGTGCGATAGCTAAAGCTATCGGCTCGGCCCCTGGTAATTCTAAACTCAACTGGCTGATTGTTCTTGCTATAGGTAAGGCGATGCAACACCACTAAGGGGTCACCTACTTTTATGCCTAGCCGAGAGGCTGTGGCTTGGTCTGCTATTTCTGCAGTGAGGGATTCTTCTGAGCGAATAATAGGTAAGTTGAACTGATCTACAACCACAGCGTAAAGCAGATCTGGTATATGAACATCTTCTTTTTCTAGGCCCCGCACTAAGTCAGCAACCCACCAACATTTCTCTACCAATACCGCTTTTTCGTCACGAAACCCTACACGCTCTATGTAAACCATATCGGTATTGGCATCCACTTGAAGCCGTTGACAAATTTTATCACTGCCTTTACGTAGTTCCCTTACAGGGGTTTGTTTGCGAATGCGTACTGGATTTCCCGAATGCGTACCGTAGGAGAAAAAACGAAATAAGCTGTTGTTAAAATCGATCCGAGACACATAGGTGCCCTTACCCTGATGACGGTACAGCATGTTTTGATGAACTAAATTTTCAATGGCCTTTCTGACTGTGCCGATACTTACAGAAAGATGCTTTGCCAGTTGCGGTTCGGAAGGGATTAAATCTCCAGGGGCTAATTCACCAGCTGTAATTTGTTCTTGCAGAAAATTCTCTACAACTTTATATAACGGCGTGCCGGGCACGTTTTTGATAGGCCACTGTGTCATTAACTCTTTGAAAACCTGTGATTTGTATAAAAAATAGACGTTACCTTGGGGGGTAAAGAGTAACAGATTCTTTCCTGCTGATGAGAAAATATTATCACAAAAGCTTGACTCATGTATATGAGTTATATAACTATAGGGTAACGTTGGCGGCTTAGCTCAACGAGTTAATAAAAATTAGAACAGTTTTGATGAGTGAATCACTCGTCATTGAGAGGCAAAAGTCCGTGGAAATATTTGATTACATTGGTGCAATTTTTAGTATTAGCAACCTCACAGTGTTAATACTTGCCACGGCGGGAGGATTGATTTTGGGTGCGCTACCGGGCCTAAGTCCAACTATGGCGGTTGCACTATTAATTCCATTTACCTTTCAAATGGATGCGGCAACTGGTTTGGTACTGCTTGGAGCGGTTTACACCGCTACTGTGGCAGGGGGAGCGATTAGCGGTATCTTAGTTAATATCCCAGGGGCACCAGCTAACATTGCAACAGTGTTAGATGGCCACCCTATGGCAAAAAAAGGCAAGGCCACCCAAGCACTGCACTTTTGTTTTATTAGTTCTTTTGTAGGTGGCATTATCGGTGTGGTGGTATTGATTTTCTTTACTCCTCCACTAGCGAAGCTTGCGCTTAAATTTGGGCCTTCAGAAATGTTTTGGATGGCCATTGTTGGTGTTACGGTAATAGGTACCTTGGGTTCTAAATCTGTCGTTAAAGGATTATTTTCAGGCGTTTTAGGCTTGTGGATCTCTACTATAGGTATCAGCCCCATATTTGGCGAGTCACGATTTGTGTTTACAGACCACCTCACAGGAGGTGTGCATATTGTTGTGGCCTTAATTGGTTTATTTGCGGTACCACAAATCTATCAGTTGCTGGTGACTAGTCGTCAAACCTTAAGTGGTGGGTTATTTGCTACGGAAAACACCTCCTTATGGTCGTCTATTACGTATAACTTGAGCCGTGTGAAAGCCTTAACCATTGGCACTTTGTCTGGTGTCATCGTTGGTATTATTCCAGGTGCTGGTGGGCAAATTGCAGGCCTTGTGGCTTATGATCAGGTACGAAAATTCAGCCCTGATGCGAGTAAATTTGGCCACGGTGAGCCTGATGGCGTTATTGCTGCCGAGTCGGCTAACAATGCCATGGTGGGGCCTTCTTTAGTGCCTTTATTAACCTTAGGTATTCCAGGCAGCCCAACAGCTGCTGTGTTATTGGGTGGTCTACTCATTAATGGTTTGTTCCCAGGCCCAGACTTATTTACCGTTCACGCTGAAGTCACTTGGACTTTCATCGGTTCTTTGTTATTAGCTCAAGTATTTATGTTGATAATTGGCTTAGCCTTGAGCCGTACTAGCAGTAATTGGGTTATGCGTGTGCCATCTCAGTATATGGCCGCTGCTGTGACAGTGCTTGCAGTATTTGGTACCTATAGTATTCAGAATAGCTATTCTGATGTAGTCCTTATGCTAGTGCTTGGTAGCTTGATGTATGTTTTAAATAAGTATGGTTTTAGTGCAGCGCCCATTGTGTTGGGTATTATCTTGGGCCCTATAGCAGAAGATAACTTTTCTATGGGTAAGATGATTGCCGATGTTGGTGAAGGCGCACTGCCTTATTTCATGACAGGCTCGGTTAACCTGGTACTCATATTTGTCTGCTTGGTATCGATTGGCTATAGCGTTTGGGTAGAGGTGAAGCAGCGCCGTGCAGTGACCTCAGAACTAAAACGTTCCACACCAGGTACCCGTGTCGCTGCAGTTGGTGCAGTGGCCGCCTCTCTAGTAGTGCTAACGATGGTGATGCTGGCAGATGGCACCCAAGCCTACGATTTCCCATTTTTACTAGCAATACTGATGATGTTGTTTGCAGCACTATTATTAATTGATGTGTTGCGCACCTGGAGCCGCCAAAAATCTGGCCCTGGGTTAGTAGAGTGGTCAGATCTTGGTGCGGGCATCGTTGTTATTGTGGGTTATTTAATACTCCTGCAAACAGCGGGCTTCTACTCGGCCTCTTGGATAGCGTTCACGGCAATTGTCATGCTCTACACGGCCAACAAAAATCGGCAGCAGGTCATCAGAATACTGTGGGTATCCGTCGGCTTTATGGCAGCTATTTATGGGCTATTTAACGTGTCTTTAAGGGTGATAACCCCAGGATTATTCTAACAAAGATTCGCACTATTTGGGTGGTCCAAATAGTGCAGATAAAACGCCTCTCACTTAGGTAGAGTTGGCCTATAATAAAAAGGTAAGTCCTATGATACTAAAAAAAATAAAATCGTCTATTGTTACGGCAGCAGTGACTACAATGTTGTTAGCGCCCAGCGCAACAGCATTAGCTGCTGAATACCCAACCGCTCCTATCCAAGTCGCTGTGGCTTATGGCCCAGGTGGTGCTACGGATTTCCAAGCGCGTATTGCCACGATGATGGCGGGAAATGAAAAATACCTTAATATGCCTATAGTGATCTTTAACAAACCTGGAGCGGGTGGTCAAAAAGGTTGGAACTGGTATGCAAGTAGTGCCAGCACTGATGGTCATCAACTTGCAGCATATAACGTACCACATTTTATTGCTCAATCACTCAAGTTTGATACGTCTTACAATATTGATAACTTAGAGCCAATTGCCAACTGGGGGGCAGATCCAGCAGTACTTATAGTGCCTGCAGATAGCCCATTTAACTCCGCCGGAGACCTTGTTGCATGGTCAAAAGCTAACCCTGGCAAATTAACAGTGAGTGGTGCAGGCCTTTATGTAGGCCATCACATTGCTAGTTTACAGCTCGACAAAGCTGCAGATATTAGCACTAAGTACATTCCTGCTGGTGGTGGTGTAGCGGCTATGAAGATGGTGTTAGGTAGTCAAGTAATGGCTGGCTTCAACAACTTAAGTGATGCTTATCGCCAAGGTGATCGTATTAAAATTCTTGCAGTAGCAGACAACCAGCGTGAAGAGAGCTTTTTGCCAGACGTGCCAACCCTAAAAGAACAAGGCATTGACGTTGATGACTCGAGTGTTAACTTTCGCGGCATTATGGCTCGCAAAGGTACACCACCTGAAGTGATTGAGTTTCTTGCTGAACGTGTTCATTTAATGTTCCAAGACGGTAAAGTGGCTAAAAAAATGAAGGCTGGCGGTTCGCCAATGCGCATTATGTCTCGTGCTGAAGTTAAGCAGATGTGGGTTGAACGTCAAGCATACCTTGATGACCTATTAGCTGGCTTATAGTAACCCTGCAGTTCGTTTAGTGCTTGCTGCCACTGCTTAGGCAATGCCTTTGCAGTGGCACTTTTCCCCCAACTAAAACTACACCGCTAACTGCGGTTTGATATGGAGATTTAAATGGCACAGATGGACGCAAGTAGCCAAGTAGCCCAGTTAATACAGCAGGCTGGTGAAGCACAGAAAAAACTAGAAACCTATGATCAAGTCGCAGTCGATGAGTTAGTGATTGCAGCTGCTTGGGCACTTATTAACCCAGTTAATAATCAAAAATTATCAGAACTTGCCGTAGCCGAAACTGGGTTAGGTAATGTGGCAGATAAAATTACTAAGAATCACCGCAAAACCTTGGGGTTGTTGCGTGATTTAAAAGAGGCTAAAACGGTAGGGGTGATTAATCGAGACCCAAAAAACGGTATCGTGGAAATTGCCCGCCCTGTAGGAATTGTAGGTGCAATTGTACCGTCTACTAATCCTGTAGCAACACCCATGAATATGATTTTGAACGCGCTCAAGTGTCGTAACGCTATTATTTTGTCGCCTTCACCAAAAGGTCAGCCCAGTTGCACGCGCTTGATTGAATTAATATATCTGGAGTTGGATCGCATTGGCGCACCACGTAACTTAGTGCAAACCTTGCCAACCCCTGTGAGTAAAGACTTGAGTATGGAAATGCTCAAACAAGTTGACCTTGTGGTGGTTACTGGGTCACAAAATAACGTTAGAGCAGCTTATACCTGTGGTACGCCGGCCTTTGGTGTAGGTGCCGGTAATGTGACCAGCTTAATTGATGAAACTGCAGACTTAGTATCGGCTGCAGCCAAAATAAAAGCCTCGAAAACCTTTGATAATGCCACTAGCTGTTCATCGGAAAATAGTTTGGTAATAGTCGATTCTGTATACAAGGATATGTTGGCAGCCTTGGAGGCGGTTAATGCATGTTTATTAACGCCAGAAGAAACTGCAAACTTACAGTCAGTTTTATGGCACAAAGGGCATCTTAATGCGGCCATGTTGGCTAAGCCTGTAGGTGTGATGTGTGAACTTGCTGGCATTACCCGCAAAGCGGCCTGCGAAGCCGATCTTTTAATGGTTAAAGAGACAGGAGCAGGTGCTGACTTTCCGTTTTCTGGCGAAAAAATGGCGCTGGTTTTGGCGCTATACCGGGCCCAAGATTTTGATCATGCTAAACAGGTAGCGGCTGAGATTTTGAACTATCAAGGCAAAGGTCACTCATTGAGCCTTCACAGCCAGGCCATTGACCGAGCAGAAACACTGGGTCTGGAGATGCCAGTGTGTCGTGTGATTGTCAATCAGGCCCATTGCTTCGCTACTGGGGGTAGTTTTGATAATGGCTTGCCATTCTCTTTGTCCATGGGTTGCGGTACCTGGGGGGGTAATGTTACTGATCAAAATGTGCATTATAGGCACTTTATGAACGTGACTAAGGTGGTCCAAACGATTCCTGCTAGAGAGGTCTCAGTTGCGGACATATTTGCCGACTACCAGCACAGGTATCTGTCATGAACCTCCCTAAATATGTGCCACCTGCCGATACGGTAAGGCAACTTATCTCCCAACATGCACGCCTTAAACCTAACGCGATATATGCAGTTTTCCCAGAGACAAAAAGTGTTTTAACGTATAAGAATTTAGAGCAGGAAGCACAAGAATATGCAACTCAGTTTAATGCCTTAGGCTTAGTTCAGGGTGACACTATTTCCTTTATGATAGGCAATGGTAAGACTGCTTTGGTACTATTTTTAAGTGCCTTATATACAGGCCTTATTATTTCACCGCTAAACCCTGCTGCAGGCCCAGAACAGATTGCTTATGTTTTGCAACATTCTGACACTAAAGTCGTGTTTATATCTGCAGCATCTAAGTCTTTGGTGTTGAGTTTAGGAGACAAGCTGCCTAAACAGATCCAGTTTATTGATGCCCACGAGGACCATGGCCCTAGTTGGACTGCGACGTTTGCTAGTGCGATTAAGTTGCCACCCATTACAGGCCAAAGTGATGCACTTTTAATGTATACATCGGGTACTACTGGCCAACCTAAGGGCGTAGTACTCACGCATGAAAATTTGATAGCGGGTGGTATGAATACTGCGGTAGCCCATGAATTAACAGATGTGGATAGAGGTTTATGTGTGCTGCCCTTGTGTCATATTAATGCTCAATGCGTATCTGTTATGGCATGCCTTGTGAGTGGCAGCAGTCTGGTGTTGCCTCATGGTTTTAGTACCTCTCGCTTTTGGACTTGGGTGGTGGAGTCTGGGTGCAGTTGGTTTAGTGTGGTGCCCACTATTATTTCTTATTTGATGCATCAAGATAGCCAAGGCCAGCTAGAGCGGCTAAAACTCGCACCCACAAAAGTGCGGTTTGGGCGGTCAGCTTCTGCAGCATTGCCCCCGGCATTACATTCAGGGTTTGAACAAAAGTTTGGCGTTCCTATTGTTGAAACTATGGGGCTTACAGAAACGTCTGCACAAATACTATCTAACCCATTACCTCCACTTAAGAATAAATATGGTTCTCCTGGCGTTGCGTTTGGTACTCAAATAAAGGTCATCAATCGATCTGGGCAGGAGGTAACACGGGGGGTTGAAGGAGAATTGTTAGTCAAAGGTAAATGTGTAATGCGTTGTTACTTCAAAAACCCAAAGGTAACTGAAGAGACTATTGATGCTGACGGTTGGTTGCACACCGGTGATTTAGCAATTATGGACAAGGACGACTTCTGCTTTATTACTGGACGGATAAAAGAATTAATTATTAAAGGTGGAGAAAATATTGCGCCACGCGAAATAGACGACGTGCTTTATACTCACCCTGCCGTAATGGAGGCCGCAGCAATTGGTATCGAAGACCTGCATTATGGTCAGGAGGTAGTGGCTTGTGTTGTGTTGGCTAAGGGAAAAGCTACGACAGAAGCAGAGCTGATAGCATTTTGTGAGAGCAAACTGGGCCAAGTTAAAACGCCAAAACAGATTTACTTCCTACACGACCTACCCAAGGGTCCCTCAGGCAAAGTGCAGCGCTTAAAACTAGTTGAGCAGGTAGAAACGTTTCCTAGTTAATCGTGGTAAAAAGAACACACTAACTCTGTAACCGAGTTAAGCATTCAAAAATGGCGTTGCAGTGGATCCACTCAGGCCAACATTGGGGCTTATCTACCATTTCTTGTCGCACAAGTCCGACATTTAGGCGGATGCTTACTTTTGTTGCGCTCGCGCTTACTGCATAATGTATAAAGAGACTTGTTGGTATTGTACAGTGTGAGGATTAATAAGTGATTTCAAGCGACAAAACATTAGAACACGATTTTATGCATTGGCAGTGCCTAAGCCGCTTATTTGCAGCACGCCAAGCCGCTGGCTTTCCATTAGAAGAAGCCAAACCTTTGGTGTGTTACGGTGCCGATGGCGATGTAGGTGTTGAGTTAACGATTTTAATTCTCAAGCGTGAATTAGATCATTTGGTGGCCCAATATAAGCACAATGCCATAAAAACAGTGGATCCAATTGAGCGGTTTGAATGGGTAGTGAAACAACTGTCTGCCGATTATTATCAAAAAGCTGATAGTTTCCAGAGCACTATGACCGCACTTTGCCCAATAGATGCACCGCATGCGCAAAAGTTATTGGACGCAGGTGAATGCCGTATGGTGTTCCGTGCCCGGGGTGATGGTTATCTTGTGCCGGCTAAGGTTATCCAGTTAGCTGCGGATGATGTTCGTGCGCAATTTACCCAAATCCATAACTTCCACTTTAATCACAAGCAACCCCAGCCTCACGTTATTTTAGGTTTTGAGCCCGATTGGCACAGCGCCTATAAGGTTGCGCCTTAAACCACACAGAATTAAACCCAGGCTCAGTAACCATACGGGCCAGTTTAGGCCTGTATTATAGGGCGTTTTACCCTCCATCAGAGTGACTAGGCCTGTGAGTTGGGCCTGCTGGTACACGGGCGCAATGTGTGTAATCTCTCCACTGGCATCGATTAATGCTGAAACCCCGCTATTGGTAGCTCTAACAACAGGCTTACGGTTTTCTAAAGCGCGCATTTGGGCCATTTGTAAATGCTGCCATGGTGCTAACGAATGCTCGAACCAAGTATCGTTACTGACTGTAAGAATCATTTGAGCCTGAGCTGCCTGCTGGGCAACCAATTGTGGGTATGCAATTTCATAACAAATGTTGCCGGCAATAGCTATATTTTGAGTGAGCAGGCCTTGCTCTTTTAATGGCAGTTTAAAGGCTGACATCGGCAAATCAAAAAAGTTGATTGCCCCCCTCAACCACGACTCTAGTGGCACATACTCACCAAACGGCACTAAGCGCTGTTTATAATATTGGCCATCCTCGGCACCAAAAGCCACAAGCCCGTTGTAATAGTTTGCGCCAGCCTTGGGTGTTTCTCTAATCACTGTACCACTGATTATTTGTGTATTTTTTTCTTTAGCAAGCGTTGAAAGTGGCTCGAACGCGGGGGCAATATAATCCCAGTAGGTGGCTATAGCTGTTTCTGGCCAAACAATTAAATCACTACCCATATGCAAGTAGGATTGTTTAAAGTAATACCCGAGTGTGGGGGTTAGTGTTTGTGGTAACCACTTGTCTTTTAATTTTACATCAGCTTGCAGTATGGTCACTTTAAGGGGTGCTTTTTGGCTTGGTTGAGTCCAAGAAATGGTGCTTAACCCGTAACCGGTAAGCCATAATCCAGCAAGTAAGGCTAGGCGTAGGTGCAGCTTAACCTGCACGCCAAGGATTAATAACCCACTGAACAGCAGTAGTAATGTGATGCCATGAACACCTAATATAGGGGCATAACCTGCCACAAAGGTGTCTAGGCCAGCATAGCCTAAGTACAGCCATGGGAACCCTGTCAGTAACCATGCACGTAATAAATCTAGGCTCACCCAAAGGCCAATAAATAGCAAGCTAGGGTATTGGTGATGGTGTTTTAAGCGGTAAAATAGGCCAGCAAAAACGCCGTACAATAGTGCCAAACCAAAACAAAATAACACTGTCAGAACTGTGGCAAGCAGCCAGTGTGTGTCACCATGGTCCACCATGCTTACAAACACCCAACTTACGCCTACACCAAAGTAGCCTAGGCCATAAGCTAGGCCATTAACCATAGCGTTTTTTGTGTGGTTACTGTGATTAAGGGTATACCAAAAGAGCACCACACTAAGCGGCGCTAAAGGCCATAAATTCAATGGTGCAAGGGCCAGTGGAGCCATGGCGCCAGCAATAATGCTGGCAGCTAAGTTAGCTTTCAGTGGAAGTTTCAGCATCGTTGTTAATAGGGTTCACTTGCATAAGCCGAATTCTGCGATTATCAGCTGCTAAAATAAGGAAGTTCAAATCGCCTACTTGAATACTTTCATCTTTGGCGGGCAAGTGGCCAAATTGTTGAGTGATAATACCGCCAATCGTATCGAATTCTGTTTCGTCATAATAAGTGCCAAAATGTTCGTTAAAGTCATCAATACTAGTGAGTGCTTTAACTAAGAACCCATTGTCAGCAAACGGCCTAATGTTGCCATCGTCTTCTTCAGAATCGGTTTCGTCTTCTATTTCGCCAACAATTTGTTCTAATACATCTTCGATCGTGACAAGGCCTGCAACGCCACCATATTCATCTAATACAATGGCCATATGATAACGATTTGTGCGGAATTCGTTGAGCAAAATAGACAGGCGTTTGCTCTCTGGCACAAAAATAGGTTTGCGCAACATGGCGTTCAGATCAAAGTTGTCCATTTGCTTAGCAAACGCGAGTGGTAGAAGGTCTTTAGCTAATAAAATACCTAACACCTCATCAGGAGATTCGCCAATCACTGGGAATCGTGAGTGAGACGTTTCGGTGATGGTTTGCATAAACTCTTGGGTGCTTTGGTCTGCCTTCACCACGGCCATTTGTGGGCGTGGAACCATAATGTCACGCACTTGCATATGTGACATTTGTAAGGCCCCTTCGATCGTATCGAGGGACTCGCGGTCGAGTATTTGGTCTTCTTCGGCTTGGCGAATTCGTTCTAGCAGTTCTTCCTTAGTGCTAGGCCTGTCGCTAAGGAAAAAAGAAAGTTTTTCTAGCCAGGAGCGTTTGTCCTGACCGTTGGTCGACGCGTCGTCGTTCATGAGGAGTGTGTATTCCTAAAAGTTAATTAAATCAATTTATACGCTTAGTCGCTTTCTTTAGCAACATAAGGGTTGGTAATGTTAATTGCCGCCAATAGCTTACCCTCAAGGGTTTCCATAGCCTCGGCTTCTTCGTCTTCTGTGTGGTCAAAGCCTTGTAAATGCAAGGTGCCATGAATAACCAGATGAGCCCAATGGTCGTTAACCTGCTTATGCTGCAGCAACGCTTCTTGGGTTACTAATTGAGCATTGATCACCAAGTCACCTAAATAATTTACCTCGCCCAACTCTGCAGCCATCTGCGCAGCCAATTCAGAATCACCAAGGTCTGGCTGTTCAAAAGGAAAAGACAATACATTGGTCGGTTGGTCTTTGCCCCGATACTGTAAATTGAGTTCTTTGCTTTCAGCATCATCAACCATGCGAATGGTTATTTCTGCTTTGGCATCGGGCGTTTGCAAGGCAAGCTGAGCCCACTGCTCTAATTGAGCAAGCGAGGGTAACGCTTTGGTTTCACTAGCAATTTGTAAATCTACGATCATGATTGTTTGTTTTCATAAACATCATAAGCATCTACAATGCGCTGAACCAAATGGTGACGCACAATGTCGCCAGACAAAAAGTGGGTAAACCCAATGTCTTCTACACCGTCTAATACTTCAATAGCATGCTTAAGGCCAGACGGCGTGCCTTTTGGTAAGTCAATTTGTGTGACGTCACCCGTAATCACCGCAGTAGAGCCAAAGCCAATACGGGTAAGGAACATTTTCATTTGTTCGCGAGTGGTATTTTGGCTTTCATCTAAGATCACAAAACTTCCGTTAAGTGTTCTGCCGCGCATATAAGCCAAAGGTGCAATTTCTATCACGTTCTTTTCTATCATGCGCGCTACGGCTTCAAAACCAACCATCTCATAGAGTGCATCGTAAAGTGGGCGCAAGTAAGGGTCTATTTTTTGAGCCAAGTCACCCGGTAAAAAGCCAAGTTTTTCGCCCGCTTCTACCGCAGGGCGCACTAGCAATATACGCCGCACTTCCTCACGCTCAAGTGCCTCTACAGCACACGCTACAGCAAGGTAGGTTTTACCTGTGCCTGCAGGCCCAATGCCAAAATTAATGTCATGTTTGCGGATAGAGCGAATGTAACTTTGTTGGGTGTCTCCGCGTGGTTTAATGGTGGTGCGTTTTGTACGAATGCTAAGCCCAGTATCTTGTGGCTGGTTAGCTTTTGGGGCTGCTATATAGGCGCTAGTTTCTGTCATAGTTTGTTGGGCTTCCACTAAGGCAAGATGCACCATTTCTGGTGTCACTTCGCTGGTCTGTTGGGCTTCACGGTAGAGTTGTTGTAATACGTTTTCACCGGTAATACAGGCTGCTATAGAACCAGTAATATGAAAACGATTACCCCGGTTACTGATAGTTAATTGCAGGCGCTGTTCAATAATACGCAGGTTGCCATCCAACTGACCTTGCAAGCTAGCAAGGTGTTGAGTGTTATCGGGTAACAGGCTAAACGTAGTGCCGTTTTCGTTACCATCTGAGGTAGTTGACTTATAACGAGAGTTTTTCATACCTGCTATTGCAGCACGATTGGGCCAACAGGTGCAAGCCCGTCTAGCTCAGAAGCCACTAGTTCACCTCGCAAGGAGTGGGGAAACGCCTCTAAAATACGAATTTGGGCAAACTTTCCAATTAAGTCGGCATTGTTGCTAGCAAAGTTCACTGAACGATTATTTTCTGAGCGGCCGGTTAATTTACCGGGGTCTTTCTTCGAGTAACCGTTCACTAACACCCGCTGCAGGCTGCCCACCATGGCCTTGCTTATATCAAAAGACTGGCTGTCTATGCGCCGCTGTAACTGGGCTAAGCGCAGTTTCTTAGTGGCATCGTCGGTGCTGTCTGGTAGATCTGTAGCGGGGGTGCCTGGGCGCTTGCTGTAAATAAAGCTGTAGGATAAATCAAAGCCAATGTCTTCAATTAAATCCATAGTGGCCTGAAAGTCGGCGTCAGACTCCCCAGGAAAACCAATAATGAAATCTGACGAAAAACTGATATCAGGGCGCTTTTTGCGAATTCGGCGCATTTTAGATTTGTATTCTAGGGCAGTGTGGCCGCGTTTCATGGCCATTAATATTTTGTCAGACCCAGATTGCACTGGCAGGTGTAAGTGGCTTACCAGCTCTGGAATGTCACCAAACGCGTCTATTAAGCTGTCAGAAAATTCAACAGGGTGGCTGGTGGTAAAGCGAATACGATCGATGCCGTCAATGTTGGCCACCAAAGCAATGAGCTCTGCTAAGTCGATTATATCACCATCATCAGCTTCACCTTGATAGGCGTTCACGTTTTGACCTAACAGGTTTACTTCACGCACCCCTTGCTCTGCCAATTGCTCTACCTCTAACAACACCGAGGCAAGTGGGCGGCTCACTTCTTCACCACGGGTGTAGGGCACTACACAAAATGAACAGTATTTTGAACAGCCTTCCATAATAGACACAAACGCTTGCGCACCTTCTACTTTAGGGGCTGGCAAATTATCAAACTTTTCTATTTCTGGAAAACTCACATCCACTACGCCCTTAGCGCCGGCGTCGGTGGCGTCTATCATTTCGGGCAAGCGGTGCAATGTTTGTGGCCCAAAAATCATGTCTACAAAGGGCGCACGTTTAGAAATGGCTTCACCTTCTTGGCTAGCCACACAGCCGCCCACACCAATTTTAACATGGGGATTAGCTTCTTTAAGTTTGCGCCAGCGGCCTAGCTGGTGGTAAACCTTGTCTTGGGCTTTTTCGCGAATAGAACAGGTATTAAGCAGCAGCACGTCTGCATCGGCTTCGTTGTGGGTAATTTCCATGGCATGGCTATCACCCAATAAGTCTGCCATACGGGACGAATCATATTCATTCATCTGGCAACCGTGGGTTTTAATAAATAGCTTTTTAGTCATGTGGCACACCTGCGTTATTTGAAGCCGTAGTATACATTTAAGGCCCCCATTAAACCTAGCTTGAAAACACTGTTTTTGGCGCTAATAAAGGTTAATAGCGGGTAATATAGTATGCTTAGCGGTTAAGGGCCTGCCACAGGGCCGCATACTATGAAAATGACCATAAGAGACAAACTAGATACGCATGGAAAATATCAATCAAATCACCCAAGAGGCAGGCGCGCACTTTAAACTCGATGAGCGTTTAAAAGCAGACTGTGAGTTTGTTGCTAACTTGGGCGTGTGCCGCTTATTGTTAATGAACAATGCCAGCGTGCCGTGGTTTATTTTGGTGCCAACCGTCATGCAGGCGACAGAACTCACCCAGCTACCCATGGAGCAGCAGCAACACGTGCTGCACGAAATGAACCAAGTGGCAGCTATGGTTACCCACCTTTATAGCCCCCACAAACTCAACATAGGTGCCTTAGGCAATGTTGTGAGCCAGTTGCATATTCATGTCATTGGGCGTTTTACCAATGACCCAGCGTGGCCTAACCCCGTGTGGGGGCAATTAGCTGCCAATGCGTATAGTGAGGCCCAGCTAGCGCAACAATTAATCAATATTCGAGCCTGCCTAAAACTCTAACCTGAACAAATTAAACCCCACTTAACCCACCATGCTAGTTGGTGCACACCTAATGGGTGAGATAAGGCCGCAGGTTAATGCCATAGGTTAATATTACACGCTGCCAAGTTGGCCCAATGGGCTTAACACCCCGTGGCCACCGCGTTTTAATACGTGGGTATAAATTTCTGTGGTTTTAACATCGGCATGGCCTAATTGCTCCTGCACGGTACGAATATCTGCACCGTTTTGTAACAGATGAGTGGCAAAGCTGTGGCGCAGTGTATGGCAGGAAACCTGCTTATTCACGCCTGCTTTGGCGGCTGCAAGCTTAACAGCCTTTTGTATGAATGATACGTCTAGATGGTGCCTTCACCAAAGGTTTGTTTGAGGATCTATGGCTAATTTACTAGCGGGAAATAGGTATTGCCAGCCCAGCTGTCGAGATTCACTGGGGTATTTTTTCGCCAAGGCGTGGGGCATCCATACCCCCGCATACTTGGGGTTTTGCACGTCTTGAACCAGTTTTAGTGAAACCAAACTGATCTGCTTATCTAGTAAAGGCAATAACTGCGCGGCTAAGGTGACAGTACGGTGTTTTGCGCCTTTGCCATTCCAGATGCGCAGGGCTAAGTGGTCAAAATCAATATCCTTAACGCGTAAACGAATCGCTTCTATCCGACGCAACCCAGAACCATACAGCAGAGCGCCTAAAAGATAATGCACCCCTCGCAGTTGGCTAAGCACCCGTTTTACTTGAGCTGGAGACAGCACAACAGGCAGCTTGCGTTGGGTGTGAGCACGACGAAATTCAGGCAGATTATTAAGTGGCTGGTGTAAAAATTTGTTATACAAAAAAGCGAGTGAATTCAGCGCAATGGCCTGAGTAGCTGCAGACACATGGCGCGTGCAGGCAAGGTAAGTGAGGTAGCTAGTGACATGCTCCCCCGTCAGTGTTTTAGGGTGCCTTAAGTCATTAAAGCGAATGTAGTCTCTAATCCAATACACGTAAGTATAAATAGTGCTTTGGCTATAGCGCTGAACCTGCATGTGCTCGCGGATTAATTGCAAAAAAGGTGATCTAGACATAATAAAACCCCAGTTAACTGGTTATTCATACAGTATGGCTCTGTTTTAAAAATAAGGAGCGCAAACCGCTCTTTTTTTTAACGGGGCTCCTAGTGTTCAAATAATGCACATCAAAACGCCTTCACTTTCAAAGGTTGTGAGTTATCGTTTTTGTAGGAAAAAATAATAGAGCAGCTCGTTAATAATTATTATGAGTGCCGGCAGGCCTCATAAATGTACTGTTAAGTGAAAAAAATATGAAAAGACATCAAGGAAATCAGGAGGAGCGAGATTTCGAGGGCGAAGAGCTTCCAGTCGATTTAAATCCTCTTAATCAAAGGTAATGTATATCGAAGACAAATCAGAAGATCTAGAAGGTGAAACTCGTATTGGCCGAATTTATTTTTCGAAATCACGAAAAACTCTTTACTATAGAGGCAAAAAGTTCCAAAGTCTTACGGTTAGTGGCTTTAAAGCAAATTACTTTGAAGTTGAGTCGGGCGGCTATTATTGGGTCTGAGGCCGTCGCAAAGATCGAAACGATCGTCTTTATGGCGGTAATCGTGGGGCTGGAATAGACAGTGATGCACATGAAGAATACATGCTGTATATCAGCACTTAACAAGCCAATTAAGTTCGCTCCATTCGGTTGCCGTACGCAAAAGACGCGGCGCTTATTTGGGCGTTATATTACGTGTCTGCGACGCAAAGATACAAGGTACAAAAAATTAACTTAATTCGGTAAAAATATGAGTATAGAACTCTGGTTATATTATTCACTAGCAGTATTAATACTCACTGCTTCGCCTGGACCAAGCGTTTTGTTATGTATGACTAAAGCCGTAACAGAGGGCTTTCGTGCTTCTATGTATACTGCTTTAGGCAGTCTTACAGCAATTGTTAGTATAATGACACTGTCATTTTCTGGTCTAGGCGTAGTTATTGCCACATCAGAAGTGGCTTTTAATATGATCAAATGGTTTGGTGCAATCTATCTCATATATTTAGGCTATAAAGCGTTAACTTCAAAACAAGAGACTTATCAAATATTCGATCAAGACAAAGCATCATCAATAGCTACAAAAAGTTCTCTTTATCTTAGTGGCTTTATTGTTGGGGCGAGTAACCCAAAAGCTATTGTGTTTTTTACTGCCTTATTCCCTCAGTTTATTAACACTTCTGAACCACTGCTAACTCAGTATTTGATATTTGCGATTACTTTTACAATTATGGAGTTTTCTTGGTTAACAATATATTCATACCTAGGTGCTCGATCATCCAATTGGTTATTGAAAAAAGGTAGAGCTAAATACTTTAATAGAATTACTGGAGGTGTCTTTATCGGTGCCGGTGTATTTCTTTCTGCATCAAGCAGAGCTTCTACATAGCAAGTTGCTGCATTGGAAAACTACTCGCTCTTGCTCGCATTTTTCCGCAGAGCACGGCGGTATGCAAGTTGATGAATTATGAAAAGATCGTCTATAAAAACATTACTTAAAACAGCTTTGGTTTGTGTTTTTAGTTTTTCAATTGTAATGCACGTGTTTGCAAATAATTCATTTTCAGAAAAAGAAGAGGCTATTATTAACCCATTAATTAATGCTTTAAGGTCAACTAACCATCCAGTTAGTAACAAAGTAGCTGAAACTCTCTTGTCATTGAAAAATACTGATTCAAGCTATGATCTGCATTTGCGTAATGCCGATTTAACCTATAATCAAATAACATTAATAGCAGAAGCAATAAAGACCGTGCATGAAAATGGAGGTCCTTCGTTGCAATCATTTAGTATGAGTTATAATTCAAGTGTGGGAGATGAGGGTGTTTTGATTTTAGTCAAAAATCTACCCCACACGATTACAGAGATAGGGCTTGTGCAATCTGGTATTGGTGACAAAGGCGCAGAGGCATTAATTAGATGGGCAATACACGCTAAACAACTTCGATGGCTGTGTGTTGAAGAAAATATATTCTCAAATAATATAAAGGATAGATTAAGAACATTCGGGCAAGAAAGAAGTGATTTATTAGTTATTTTCTGAAAGGTAGACGTCAGTTATACCACTAACAGTGGCCATTAATTTTTGCCCCACCTAAGTTGAGAAGTAGTAATGCATAACAAGACGCTGCCACGGCAAATTTTCTCGCTGGCGCTCCTAAATTTCCGTAAAGCGCAGGGTTAGGTTTACCGGTGGAACTGTTCTCAGTACCGGCGTTAAGTTGTTGTCTTGTGTTCTGTGCGCACCCAGTCGGTAATCATTGAAGCAAACATTTCGGGTTGATCAGACCAAGCGAGGTGGCCTGCTTCAGGAAGTATCTGCAATTTGCTGTTAGGCAGTGCGTTATCCAGATGTTTAGCGTTACTAACATCAAACATAACCTCAAGCTCACCCCAAAAAACGAGTGTTGGAATATCTATTTCATTGACTCTTTCTGCAAGACCAGCAGCCTTTAACCGAAGGTCTTCGAACCAGTGCAAAACTTCAGCAGCCCGGCCAGAGTAAGCTCGCTTGTAGTCATCGATTTGTACCGCGTTTGAGGTATGTCGTATTGCTCCAAGCTTTGCTGTAAAAGCGATAAGCGGACCAGCACCCAGTAGTGATGTCATCCAACGCATAACACCAAATCGGCCCAGCATGCTTATCATTCTTGCTAGCTTAAAAGGTCCTGGTGTGCCTGGGCCGTTGCCAACCACCATGCTCAACAAACGGTGCTCATGGTGAATGGCATAGGCCAGTGCTGCTCCCATGCCAACATCCGGCCCAACAAGATGAATGTCGCTCAAGTTGAGGTCATTAAAAATTGCATTGAGTAGATCTCCTTGTGCCTTTGGTGACATGTCATGCCGGTCGCCTTCTGATGCGCCAAAACCTGGAAGATCAATTGCGATGACGTGGAAATTTGTTGTTAGGGTTTTCCATGACCCAGCAAAGCTTAATATGCTCTCTGGAAATGGGCTGAGTAACACCACCAGTGGGGCATCCATAGGGCCGGCTTCGGCTAATCTAATCTGTCTGCCAGCAAGCATCCTTGTTTCCAAGGGTAATATGACGTTTGGTGTCTCGAAAGAGTCAGCTGCTTTGCGGGCTGCTTTAATCTTTGGCCACTCAGGAGACACTAGCACCAGTGAAGAGGCGTTAAGTTGATCAAAGAGATTTAGCTTCTTCATGCTGGGTTCCGTTATATATGTTTTAATGTTGGCTTATCGTTAGACTTTGGCCGTAAGCGCTTAATTAAACCAGCGTGGGCCCTTCTAAGAATATCTAGAGCGCGCTTGGCCTTAGGGCTGCTTTAAGGCTATAATTTATTTCGTAACTATAGGTACGTAATGTGTTGATGTCAATGTTTAAATACTGTGGAGTACGATAGTGATAGTTGATGGCAAACCACCGACTCGTGGACGACCAAAAACTTTGGAACGAGATCATGTGCTGAAAACGGCGCTGATGTGCTATTGGGCTACTAGCCCTGATGTAGCGATTAGTAAAATCTGTGCTAAGGCGGGCGCATCTAAACCAGGTCTGTACCGTGAGTTCGGTAGCGACGATGGTCTCAAAGAAGCTGTTTTGAGCGTTTATGGAGAGATAGTCAGCACGAGGCGCTCTGAAATTCTAGCGAGCGAGCAACCATTTAGTGAAGTGCTTGAGGCTTTGATCACGTATACCATTCAAGATCGTCGAGCGCTGGGCTTGCCAGATGGATGCCTGTTGTTTGCAATGCGAGCAAGGCGTGATGAGTTTGGCCCATTAACTCGCAAAAAAATTGATCAATTGCGCTTGGACTCACTAGAAAAATACCGGCAGTGGATTGATCGTGCGAAAGCCAACGGAGAATTCAGGGCTGACATGTCTACTGAAACTGCAGCCCTTTATCTTGATGCTCAAGCTGGGAACGCGATGCGATTGCAAAAAGAAGGAATCAGCAATGAAGTAATAGGCGAGATACTGCGTACCGCATTTTCGGCACTCTGATGGCCAATGCAGTTTGCCTTGTTACATGTTTATTTGGCATTTTGCCAATGTCAGCGCTGAGAAAAAAATGGCTATTTGTGCAATAATAAAGTACAACGCAAACCTAACAAAACGCAGCAGTGGCAAAGCTTCACTGCCACGTAGAAGGTGGCAGCGACCACAAACCGTTCGGCAGTCAATTGGCCCTGGCAAAGCGTTATATGCCGTAAGAAACGGGAGAGTTAATTTCTCTAAGCTGTTTATAATTTAACACTACAAAGGGTTAACGTTTCTTACTTTTTCCTTGCACAGCTTTGAATCTCGGATTTGATTTACAAATCACATAAGTGCGACCACGGCGCTTTACGATTTGACAATCTGGGTGCCGATTTTTCGCACTTTTTAGAGAACTTAATACTTTCATTTTTTACTGCCTATGCTGCCAAAACGATTTTTGAATTTAGCAATACGGCCATCTTTGTTCATCGCACGTTGCTCACCGGTATAAAATGGATGCGAAGCGCTTGATATATCAATAGTGACATAGGGGTATATTTTTCCTTCGTAGTCGATGGTGCGTTCAGTTTTAATGGTTGAGCCCACTAAAAAATAGGCATCGGCTGCGGTATCGTGGAAAACGACTTTTTCATATTTGGGGTGAATATTAGGTTTCAAAATCATGGTCTCTATAGTGTTATGTTATAACATTACGATATCAAGATAATTCCAATACGTCAATCTAAACGATCCCGATTATCGTTTAGATTGGCGTCATTTAACGTGTATTTATAGAAATATTATTGATAAAACAGTTTTATTTGAATCAACCTCAATAATTGTAGATGCAATAGGGGCTGGTAAGCGTATTCTATTAAATAATCATTCGGAAAAATTAGAAGCATATAAATTAAAAGGCAAAAACCATGTTCCAAGTTCACACACTTGTACCTGAATTCTAGTATTCAAATTTCGACAAAAGCCTAGATTTTTATACCAAAATAGTTGGGTTTTCTGTAACCCAGAGGCGTGGTAATGATCTCCACGCCTATTTAGAACTTGGCAAGGCCCAAATCATGATCGCATGCTGGAAGCAAGATGGGACTTGGGAGCCTGGGCCGCTAGAAAAACCCTATGGGAGAGGCGTAAACTTTCAAATTCTTACTGATGATATTAAAACAATTTACCAAAATGACAATGGTAACCACGTTATTGCATAGATAAATGAGCAATAGATTTAACACGTCAAGGCACTGGATACTATCGCGCCTGTGCTTGAGGCGTTATGTATTGTTAACTCACAATGGAGAATAAAATGAGCAGTAATGAAATTGAAATTAATGGAACGCCTTTTGAATACGTTGGGTTTTGGTCAAGATTGGGTGCAAGTATTATTGATTCAATAATTATCATAGTCATTACTCTCCCAACCTTATATTTGATTTATGGAGGCGATTACTTCAACTCTGAAGAATTTATTCAAGGCTTTTCTGATGTAATAATTAGTTATGTATTTCCACTTGTGGCTACTATTCTATTTTGGATTTATAAGTGTGCAACACCTGGGAAAATAGCATTGTCAGTTAAAATTGTAGATGCTAAAACTGGAAATAATCCAACTGTAAGGCAATCTATCATAAGGTATCTTGGTTACTATGTTTCTTTAATTCCTTTGGGTTTGGGGTTTCTTTGGATTGCTTGGGATGCAAAAAAGCAAGGGTGGCATGACAAAATGGCTGGCACAGTCGTTATCCGCTCAAAGAATAAAGGTGTGTGAAAAGTTCAATTCAGTAAACAAGATACCTAACAAGGTAATAAAGCAGCCCAAAAAGTGAGTATTTTCCCCTTATTGATGCGTTATGTTTCAGGGCGTATTAAACGACTTCAGGCGCTAGTTCAGGACCCACAGACTAGCGCCACAAAATTGGCTGCACTTAGCTTTGTTGCCTAAGCTTGTTCAAGACGCTAAGTTGAACAGGCTAATAGGTTGCTCTGCAACCACAACATTATCTTCAACACGCACGCCACCCAAAGGCCTCAATTGATCTATGGCCAAATTGTTGAGTAAATGCCCAAAGCCATTATCACGCCATTTTTGTAGTAAGCTATCTATCACATATAGCCCCGGCTCTATGGTGACCACCATGTCTTTTTCCAAGACTTTGGTACAACGCAAAAAGGGATGATCTTTTGGAGGGTGCAGCATAGTGCCCACTTGGTCCTGCTGCCAGCCACCAATGTCATGCACCTGCAAACCTAACAAGTGGCCTAAGCCATGGGGAAAAAAGGCACTGCTGATACGACTTGCTGCTAACTCATCTCTTGAACCGTTTACCAGCTTAAACTCTATGAGTAAATCCAACACTAGGCTGTGCATTTGGTGGTGCAGGTCGGCAAAATTTACCCCAGGCTTTACCATGGCGCACACACTGAGTTGGGCTTTAGTCATGGCGTCTATTAAACCTTGATAAAACGGGCTACCACGACTATGGCAGCGAGTAATATCAGAAGCATAGCCATTGCATGGGGCGCCTGCGTCGATTAAAAAGCTCTGCGGCTGTTGCATGTTTTGGGGGCTGTGGTCATAGTGCTGATAATGCAACACAGCACTGTGAGCACCAAAACCAATAATGTTGCGGTAGGGCATTTCTACTGGGTCTAATTGCACTGCAGAAAGGTAGGCTAGCTGTGTTTCAAACTCACTTTTGCCCGCCATAAACGCCTGCTCTGCAGCTGTGTGGCCCGCCAAAGCAATAACGTTGGCTTGGGTTAAGCAAGCAATTTCATATTGGCTTTTAACCGCTCTAGCGTAATGTAAGCGGTGCATTAAACCTTCGGGGTTTGCCGTGTTAATGCCTAGCTCTTTGGCCAGTTTAGTGTCTTCTCCAATCCATACTCTGTGGGTACTTGTGGCTTGGTACTGGCTCAGTTTTTGTTTCACATGGGCTAAATTAGTGCAACAATGAATGTCAAAAGAATCACACCAAAACCCTTGTGGTGGTTGAGGAGGTACATGCCAAAAGTCATCAGCCAGGTGGTAAAAAAGTACCGGTTTTTGACCCTCTTGTATGAGCACATAGCAATGTGGGCTTTGGGTAACGGGTAACCACCAAACAAAATGGGGGTTAGCTTTAAAGGGGCTGTGGTAATCGTCTAGAAAGTGAAGCTTTGGGGAGCCGCTGTGGATCAAAATACTGTCGCACTGCTCTGCATGCATGGCTTTTTCTGTAATATCAGTTAAACGTTCTAGGTGATTTGGGTATAAAGTGGCAAACAGGGAGGCCATGAAGAGTAGTCCAAGCAAAGGCAATGTAACAACATTATGATGATGTTGAGCAGAGTTAGCAAGTACCCACTTCAGGCTAATTAACTAACCTATATCATTGTTATATATAGTAAATTAATACTTATATAAAAAATAAAAAGTTTTTATATAAGGGTTTTTAACTGTTTCAATTACGCGAATAAACCCGAAGGGGTAGCGTAGAAGCCTTTTTTACAATTTTTATAATGAGCCATTTTTATTGCTGCACCAAGTACTAAGGGGTACAGTGGTGTCGTCTTTAGGACTTTTTTGTATGTAACCCATAGGAAATAATAATGAAAAAAACACTACTTGCACTTAGCCTAGGGCTAGGACTTGCAGTATCAGGAGCGGCGCAGGCTAAAACCTTAGTCTTCTGCTCTGAGGGCAGCCCAGAGGGCTTTAACCCTTCGCTTTATTCTGCAGGCACCACCTTTGATGCTTCCTCACAAACCATATTTAACCGTTTAGTTCAGTTTGAACCGGGTTCCACTAAAGTGGTTCCGGGTTTAGCTGAATCTTGGACGGCTTCGGCAGATGGCTTGGAATACACCTTTAACCTTCGTAAGGGGGTTAAATACCACACCACTAAAGATTTCACGCCTACGCGTGATTTTAATGCCGACGACATTTTGTTCACCTTTAATCGTATGTGGAAAGAAGATCACCCCTACCATGATGTTTCAGGCGGAGACTATAAGTACTTTGGTTGGATGAGTATGGGAGACCTGCTTAAGTCTATTGAAAAAGTGGATGATTACACTGTTAAATTCACTCTGAACTACGCTGAAGCGCCCTTTGTTTCCAATATGGCTATGGACTTTGCTTCTGTATTGTCTGCCGAATATGGTGATGAATTGGCAGCATCAGGTAACAAAGCAGACATTGACCACAAGCCTGTAGGTACCGGTCCGTTTGTATTTAAGTCTTACCAAAAAGATGCCATGATCCGTTACACGGCCCATGACGACTATTGGAATGGCCGTTCGAATATTGATAAGTTGGTTTTTGCCATCACTACGGATGCCAACGTTCGTTATCAAAAGCTTAAGGCTGGCGAATGTCATGTAATGCCTTATCCAAACCCTGCCGATGTGGCCGCAATGGATAAAGACCCAGACATTAACCTACTGCGTCAAGAGGGTTTGAACGTTGGTTATTTAGCCTTTAATACTGAGAAGCCTCCATTTGATCAAAAGCTTGTACGTCAAGCCTTGAACATGGCTATCGACAAGCAGTCTATTTTAGACGTGGTATTTAAAGGTGCGGGCTCTATTGCTAAGAACCCAATTCCACCTACAATCTGGTCTTACAACGATGACGTGAAGGACTATGACTACAATCCAGAAAAAGCTAAAGCAATGCTTGCAGAAGCAGGTGTGTCTGGCTTAAAGACCAATATCTGGGCTATGCCTGTACAGCGCCCATACAACCCTAACGCTCGCCGTATGGCGGAACTAATCCAGGCGGATTGGGCTAAAGTAGGTGTTGAAGCAGAGATTGTTACCTTTGAATGGGGCGAGTACTTGAAACGTTCTAAGAATGGCGAACATGACACTGTTTTACTCGGTTGGACGGGTGACAATGGTGACCCAGACAACTTCATGTATGTGTTGCTAGGTTGTGATGCAGCTAAAGATGGTGGTAACCGAGCTCGCTGGTGTAACGAAGAGTTCGACAATACTTTGCGTCAAGCTAAGCAAGTGACTGACCAAGCTGAACGGACTGCTTTGTATGAGAGTGCACAGGTTATCTTCAAAGAAGAAGCGCCTTGGGTAACCATTGCTCACTCTGTCGTGTTCAAGCCTGTACGTAAGGAAGTGACTGGCTTTAAGGTTCACCCTTTAGGTAGCCATATCTTCTACGATGGTGTTGATCTTAAATAGTCTATTATTTAAACTCACTCTGAGTTGCTAGACCCAATGGTTACGATGGCCCAAAGCTATCGTAACCATTCAGCCTAGCGTCTTTTATTACCCTTACATCACCCCCTATCTTTGAGTTATCTCTATGTTTAAGTTTTTCTTTAAACGCCTGCTGGTGCTAGTGCCGGTATTTTTCGGCGTGACCCTAGTGGCTTTTGGTTTTATTAGAGCCCTACCGGGTGATCCTATAGAAGTATTAGCAGGAGAGAGAGGTGTGTCGCCAGAACGACATGCTGAGCTGATGGCCCAATTGGGGCTAGATAAGCCGCTTTGGCAGCAATACTTTTCCTATGTGGGTGATGTGTTGCAAGGCGATTTAGGCACCTCACTCATTACCAACAGGTCTGTTGCAGAGGAGTTTTTTGAGCTCTTTCCTGCCACTGCAGAACTGGCTATTTGTGCCATGTTATTCGCCATAATCATAGGTATTCCTGCAGGTATTGTTGCAGCTGTTAAGCGGGGTACCTTGGTAGATCAAGGTATTATGAGTCTCTCTTTAGCGGGCTACTCCATGCCCATATTTTGGTGGGGTTTGCTGCTCATTATTTTATTTTCTAACACCTTAAACCTTACGCCTGTTTCTGGGCGACTATCGTTTTTGTTTGAGGTGGAGCCGGTTACCGGCTTTATGCTCATTGATAGTCTACTTAGTGATGAAAAAGGGGCGTTTAAATCAGCGCTGCATCACCTAGTTCTGCCCACTATCGTTTTGGGCACTATTCCCCTAGCAGTCATTGCGCGCCAAACCCGTTCAGCTATGTTAGAAGTGTTAAGTGAAGATTATGTGCGCACTGCCAAGGCCAAAGGCCTTTCCCCATTGCGGGTTATTTCAGTGCATGCGTTGCGTAATGCCATGATCACTGTGGTCACAGTAATAGGCCTGCAAGTGGCTGTGTTGCTTGCTGGTGCCATTCTTACAGAAACTATATTCAGTTGGCCAGGCATTGGGAAATGGATCATTTTCTCTGTATTTAGCCGTGATTATTATGCAGTACAGGGTGGGTTATTACTTATTGCGGCATGTGTGATGGTTGTTAACCTTATTGTAGATCTGCTTTATGGCCTTATCAACCCTCGTATTGTGCACTGAGAATTAGAAACATGACATCTTTAACAACAACTACTTCATACTCTGTGCGCAGTCAGCAATGGCGTGAGTTTTGGTTTTATTTTAGTGTAAGTAAAACGGCTGTTGCCGGTTTGGTTTTCCTTATTGGCATGGTAATCATGGCACTGTTTGCCGATTTAATAAGCCCTCACTTGCCCACAGAACAATACCGAGAATTTGCTGAAATTCCTCCAGCGTGGATGGAAGGTGGGCAGATGCGTTTCTTTTTAGGCACAGACTATGCCGGCCGAGACATGCTCTCCCGTATTATTCATGGTGCGCGTTTGTCCCTTATTGCAGGCTGCATTGTAGTGCTGATGTCAGCCTCTATTGGTATTTTTTTGGGTTTGGTAGCAGGCTACAGAGGCGGTTGGGTAGAAACGATCATTATGCGTATCATGGATACCATTATGGCGGTGCCGGGTTTATTAATGGCATTAGTTTTGGTGGCTGTTTTAGGGCCAGGCTTACTTAACGCCATGGTTGCTATTGCCATTACCTACACGCCCTCGTTTGTGCGCTTAACCCGTGCATCCACCTTGTCTGAAATTAATAAAGATTATGTCACCGCTAGCAAAGTGGCTGGGGCTGGGCCAATACGGTTGATGTTTATTAGTATTTTGCCCAACTGCATGGCGCCCCTTATTGTGCAGGGCACGTTGAGCTTTTCCACTGCTATTTTAGACACTGCAGCCTTGGGTTTTTTAGGCATGGGTGCCCAAGCACCACAACCGGAATGGGGCACATTAATTGCAGAAAACAGAGACCTCATGTTAAGTGCTCCGTGGACGGTTACCTTTCCTGGTATTGCCATATTATTGGCTGTTTTAGCCATTAATTTAATGGGCGATGGTTTGCGTGATGCCCTAGATCCTAAGTTGAAGAGGTCTTAACCATGGCCCTATTAGAGATTACCAATTTAACGGTTGAGTTTGCCACCGCCCATGGGTCATTGAGGGCTGTGGACCAAGTGAGCTTAAGTTTGGATGCAGGCGACATTGTCGCCATAGTGGGTGAATCTGGCTCTGGAAAATCGGTCGCCATGTTGGCCCTTATGGGGTTATTGCCATGGACTGCCACCATTACTGCGGACCGAATGAGTTTTGATGGCAAAGACCTGCTGACTATGAACCCTAAGCAGCGAAGGGCTATTATTGGCAAAGATATCAGTATGATCTTTCAAGAACCTATGACCAGCCTAAACCCATGTTTTAATGTGGAGTACCAGATTAGCGAAGTGCTGGCCCAGCACTTTGGTGGCAAGCGCCGCAGTTATAAACCTCGGGTAATAGAGTTACTGAAAAAAGTAGGCATTCCCGCTCCAGAAACGCGGCTTAAAGCCTACCCACACCAGCTCTCTGGTGGCATGAGCCAACGGGTGATGATTGCCATGATGATTGCGTGTGAACCTAAGTTACTTATTGCTGACGAACCCACCACAGCCTTAGATGTCACCATACAGGCCCAGATTTTAGAGCTGCTGGTAGAGTTACAAAAAGCCAATGGTATGGCCTTGGTTCTTATTACGCATGATATGGCTGTGGTAGCAGAAACTGCAGACCGTGTGGTAGTGCAGTATGCTGGGCAACAAGTAGAGCAGCGTTCGGTCATTGAATTATTCAACAACCCACGCCACCCTTATACCGAAGCGCTACTGGGCGCACTACCTGAATATGCTAAAGAAAAAACCCTCAATGCTATTCCAGGTGTAGTGCCTGGGCAGCTGGATCGCCCTGTGGGATGTTTGTTCAACCCGCGCTGTGAGTATGCTCAAGACCTATGCCGACAGCAACCACCACAAAAAAGTGAAGGGGTTTTGTGTCATTATCCATTGCCTCTAAAGGTTGCCTCTAACAGCCACTCAGAGGTGACATTATGAGCACACAGGCCTTAATTGAAGCACGAGGTTTGCACAAATATTACACCATAAAAACGGGCATGTTTGAGCCTAATCAGAGCCTCCAAGCATTATCTGGGGCAAGCTTTGACCTACACGCAGGTCAAACATTAGCAGTAGTGGGCGAGTCTGGCTGTGGTAAATCTACGCTTGCCCGCTTGCTTACCATGATAGAGCAACCAACAGCTGGGCAGTTAACCTTAGACGGCATAGATGTCGGCAGTGCTAATCAAAAAGAGGTTGCAAAAAAACTACGCCAAACCATACAAATGGTTTTTCAAGATCCGTTTGGCTCGTTAAACCCACGCCAAAAAGTAGGTGATATTCTCCAAGAGCCCCTTATCATTAATACTGATCTGAATGCTAATCAAAGGCGCGATCGGGTATTGGAATTAATGCGGCGAGTGGGTTTGCTAGACGAACACATCCATCGGTATCCACATATGTTTTCTGGTGGCCAACGCCAACGGATCGCAATTGCGCGGGCGCTTATTCTAAAGCCAAAAATTGTGGTGCTAGATGAACCAGTATCAGCGCTGGATGTATCTATCCAAGCACAAGTGCTTAACCTGCTTATAGAGTTGCAACAAGAGTTAGGGCTAGCCTATGTGTTTATCTCTCATGATTTAAGTGTAGTGCGTCATATCGCCGATCAAGTGCTGGTGATGTACCTAGGTAAGCCGGTAGAACAAGGTATTAGTGAAGCGGTATTTAACAACCCTCAGCACCCTTACACTCAAGCGTTGCTGTCTGCTACGCCCCAAGCCAATACCGATCGTAAACGCAAGCGTATAAGGCTTACTGGAGAGCTGCCATCCCCTTTAAGCCCGCCCACTGGCTGCAGCTTCCATCCTCGCTGCCAAAACGCAGTGGCACAGTGTAAAACCACTGCGCCAGTTATGGCGCAATACGGTGACGTAAGTGTGGCATGTTTATTGGTTAAATAACGTTGGCTGAGCCAGTATTGCGTATACCCAGGGGATCAAACCACCCTGATTTTATTATTGTTTAACATGACTAGAGAAATATTATGAAAATAGAGGGCGGGTGTTATTGTGGTGATATTAGGTATGTATCAGACGGCGAACCGGAGGCTTCAGTTCAATGCCATTGCAGGGAATGCCAGTACATTACGGGTGGTAACCCTAATGTAATAATGGTGATGCCATTAAAGGGATTTGACTTTGTAAAAGGCGAACCTAAAGAATTTAAACGAGATGATTTAGAAAAAGCGGTAACTCGGTTATTTTGTAATAATTGTGGCACTGGTATTGGCACGAAAAACCCAAACAGACCTCATTCAATTATATTAAAAGTGGGTACGTTTGATGACCCCTCAATTTTTACTCCTGCGGTCGCTATTTTTACCATCGACAAACAAAATTTCCATCACATCGACGCCAGTGTTAAGGCATTTGATAAAAGGCCTTAACACTGAGGTTACATCCAATCAATGTGAATTTTTTGGGTACACACTAGCCCCCCAATTGCGTATCAAATGTTGTTAGATTAACACTGTTGAATCAATTCCCTGGTTTCTGAACGTATTAATAGCGATGTTACAGTGACTGTTTTTTGTGAAGATGAAGCGTCTTAATAGGCAGGCTAGGCTTAATGATGCCTTTATTATAGAGATGATTTGCTTGTTATTTGAAAAATAAATTGAAAACGAAAACCACTTTTTCCATAGAACATTAAATGTGAGAACGGCCCATGAACTAACCAAGGATAAGGCCTCTTTGGGCTAGAAAGTTGCTTCAGTATATTTCGCCATGCAAGGCTAATTGCGTTAAATACAGGCGCATATCAAATTCAAGCTGATGATAGTCACTAGCCATATGACAGCAAAGTTTATAAAACGCTTTGTTATGGTCCTTTTCTTTTAAGTGGGCCAGCTCATGCACAACAATCATCTTCAGAAATGCTTCTGGGGATTTCCTAAAAACATCACTAATCCTGATTTCGTTTTTACTCTTCAGTTTATTCCCCTGAACCCGAGATACAAAAGTGTGTAACCCAAGGGCATTATTAATTACGTGAATCTTCGGGTCATACATCACCTGACTTAATGGTGAAGACTTTTTAATATATTGGTTTTTGATTGATACTGCATACTCTCGTAGGGATTTGTCATTCACAAACTGATGGGTTGTGGGGTACTTATTCAGTAAATAATCTGACAGGTTATTCTGCTCGATCAGTTTCAGAGCTTGGTCTTTAACTTGCTGAGAGTAGCTTGAAAGATACCTTAAAGTAGACATTGGCTAGGGTTCTGGGTTGATTAAACTAAGCTCTGTTTCACACAGAAAATTATGCTAGCCAGTATATGCTCGAATAATGCCTCAATCTAGCGCTCTATAAAGTATTTAGTGGGCCTATTAAACATTAACCTTAACGCGCGTTAATTAGTTAGTGATAGGCTAAGGCCACAATCGAAGCGCCTTAATAATTGGGTCATTGGATCAATAAATTGAAGCTGCTTTGCCAGCAACTGTAATGGGGCTGAGTAGTTATCTTTCGATAGTGGCTGCAATTGTGGGTAGTATTTGTCATTCAGTATAGGCCAACCCAGTGTTTGCATATGAAGGCGTAATTGATGAGTTTTTCCAGTAATGGGGTTTAATTCAAATAGCGCCTGCATAGAAGATTGTTGCACGCATCGAATGAGCGAATGGCTATTGGCGTTGCCCGTGGCCACCTGCATGCGAAACCGAGGCTCACCCTGCGCTATGCGATTTTTAATGTCCCATTTTTGCCCTATAAGCGTGTCATTGTGACGTATGTTGGCGATTGCCTGGTAGGTTTTATGTATTTTACGGGTTTGAAATAAATTATGGTAATGATGGCGTGTACTTGGGTTAATAGAGAATAAAACCAAACCAGCAGTCACTCTATCCAAACGGTGCAGTGCTTGTAGGGTGTTAATGCCTGTGCTTTTTCGTAACCGATTTTGCAGGCACTCATTCACATAGATGCCTCCTGGAGTGACTGCTAAAAAATGGGGCTTATAGGCCACTAAAACATGCTCATCCTGAAATATAATCTTTTCCTTAAAGGGGATTATTGGCTCACTTTCAACTTCTCTATAATAATAGATTCGCTGCTGAGCTTGAAATAAAGAGTGCGGTGTTACCAATGAACCATCGTGGTAATGAACCTTGCCACGGGCCATGCGTTGTTGCCATATTAGGGCATCAATATAAGGAAATTTAATGATCAGGTATTCCAGCACAGTGGTTACGCCAGGGTTAGCCTGGGGTAAGCTTAAGTGGGATGGATAGTCAGAAATTGTCATTACATAACCCAAATTTTTACTATAGCACGAGTTTAATAATGCCAGTGTTTAAGGCGGTATAGTGAGCGCTCTTATGTGGCTTGGAACTTAACATTTTAGCAGCTTAAAATAGGTGACAATAAACGTTCGATGCAGCATGATATGCCTAAATTGAAAGGCTTATGTTACCAAGTATTCAGACAATGGGTTGTTTAAACAAAAGGAATGATTAATGAATCAAATTAACCCAAAAAAACTGCTCAATAGCAAGTGGACAGCGGTGAACCCTAAAAATAAGGAAAAGCACTTCACCGTAACCACAGTAGAATTTGACGAGGAATTAGTGACTTCCTGTTCTATTGAAGCGGTGATGTCCAAACGTGAGGCCATTATTCAATGGCAAGAATTAAAAGACACCAGCCAGTGGCTGCAGGGCTGGAAGTAATCCACATCTGCCCACTCTTAGGGTTAGCGTTAGGTTAGAGTTAAAGTATGCGTAAAACTGATAAAAAAATGGATAACCAACTTAGGCATGTATTGACTGAGGTCTGTGAAGTTGCTTTAAAAGATATTAATGGTTTTCAATGGTTAACTCACGTGGTTAATTATTCGAACTTTCCCAAAAGTCTGCAAGTGGTGTGTGTTTTTGACACCAATGAAAACCTTTCTTATTTCATGTCAAAAAAAACCAAAATTGAACTTGATGGTCTTATTCAGTTGAAGCTATCCACTATTAACCTGGCAGTAAACAATGCTACCGACCATGTTTTTTATGACACAGAACAAAACTGTGACGAAGAACACCAAGGAAAATGGGTAAACAGGCTGGTGCAAAAAAGCTATGGCAGCTAAAGATTCTTAGTAGTGCCATAGGCCGCCAGGGCTCTTTCACGAGACTCTTTGATTTGAACAATAGGGTGAGGGTAAGTTTCACCTAGGGTGATATTGGCTTGGCTTAACACGTCTGTAGGTGCTTCCCAGGGGCGGTATAGATATTTATCTGGTAGCTCTTTGAGCTCAGGCAGATATAGCTTGGTGTATTCCCCTTGGGGGTCAAATTTTTCGCCTTGGATTATGGGGTTGAATACCCTGAAATAGGGCGATGCATCTGTGCCACACCCTGCCACCCACTGCCAGCTTGCACTGTTGCTGGCTAAATCTGCATCCACGAGGCAATCCCAAAACCAACTGGCCCCTAAGCGCCAATCAATCAATAAGTTTTTGATAAGAAATGATGCCACAACCATTCGCACGCGGTTGTGCATATACCCTGTTTGCCGGAGCTCTCGCATACCTGCATCAACCAAAGGGTAACCTGTTAGTCCCTGTTGCCAGCGCTTTAGCCAGGCTGGATTATTTTCCCATGGGAAATGATCAAAGTTGGCCTTTAAGTTCTGGTTAGGCAGGCTTGGAAAATGGAATAGCAAATAATAAGAAAATTCTCGCCAACGTATTTCTCTCTTAAAGTGCTCACTGTTCTGATCATCAGCTATGGTCAACAATGCATTGATAATCTGCTGTGGTGATATATCTCCAAAATGAAGGTGAGGAGACAACCTAGAAATTGCCTTTAAGGCAGGCCTATCTCTACCATCCTTATAATCGTTTATGCCGTCAGACAAAAAGCGGTTAAGTAGCGACGATGCGCCTGCTTCACCGGGTGTCCAATGCTTATAAAAGCTAGCATCCCAATGAGTTAAAGGTAATAAGGCTAGGCTATCTAGCAGAATGGCTTTAGGGTCTCTGGTTAACCCTATTGGGAGTGTAGGTGCAGGCAATATATCGATAGGGCGATCTATTTTGCTCGCCTCACGGTGATACGGAGTGAATACTTTGTACGGGCTGCCGTCTTTCTTAAATACTGCCCAGGGCTCGTTTAGCAAAGAACCATTGATGCTACAGGCGTTTATACCTTGGGATGATAATTGCACTTTAATGTTTTGGCTTTGGGTTATATGGTAGGGCTCGTAACATCGGTTCCAATACACTGTTTCCACAGCAAAACGCTGGCACAAGTCACCGATCACTGTGGCGGCATCGCCATGGTATATATTTAGGGCGTTGCTTAATGAAGCATTTAAGGCCTTTAATGAATGATGCAGCCACCATCGGCTAGCCCCTCCCATTTTATACTGCCCTGCATTTGCATCGTCTAGTATGTAAATAGGCAGCACATTGTCTGCTTTACATGCCGCAGTTAGCGCTGGATTATCGAGGGTGCGTAAATCTTGGCGAAACCAGACGATTGAAAGTGGTTGATTCATAGCAAACTACTCAATTTTTTCTATGATTAGGGTTATCTGACCAACATTGAACCCCCATTTCGTCATTTCAGTTTGGTTAATTAAACGTGAATCATCAAGTTGATAAATCCAATCATTCAAGTCAATGTCCCACGTCGTTCCATCTACTTCTATTGCTAACGTATAGCGCCAATTAAAGGCAAAGCCTTGGCTTTCACCTGTAGCTTCTCCCACCGAGTCTGATGCCACACCGCTGTATTGATTGTTGCCGTGCTTTACAAGGTTCCATACTCTGCGCTGGGTTTCGCCATCGTCATAAAAAAAGTCTTCTTCAAGAAGGCCTTTATTACCCTCCCATGAACCGATTAAATCAGCGCGAAAGCGCCTGATTACTTCGCCATTCCGGTTTTGGACCATTCCATAGGCAGCCAGTTTTCCATCAAAAAACGTTTTCATGTCAAATTCTGGGGTGGTAGATTTATAATCAGAAATGGTGGCGCTGCATCCGACTAAAAATAAGCCTAAACAAATGCTCACAGATAAACGCGAAAAAAGGCGTATGAAAGGGTTATAACTCGTCATGGGTTTATTCCTATTAATTGATTACGTTGTGCTGGTTTTATAGTGTTTTTGGATAGCCAAATCGCTGTAAACGCAGTTGAAAACAAAGGATCATTTATGGATCCAATAAATTTTTTATTAAAGAAAAAATGGCTAATACGTGCTTCGTCTACGTATAGTATAAGTTGATCTTGTGATGCAATATCTGGCCAAATTAACTTTAGTTTTGCTGTCCAATCAGCACTATAGCTAATTTTCTGACGTTGCCAATCTTCTATAGTGGATTGTATTAGCTGCTCAGCACTTATGTTCTGCTTATATGTTAAATCCAGTGATAGGGGCCATTGATCTACCTGATAGGCACCTGTGGGAGTGCGCAAAATCGCGTCGTAAACTTCAAACCAAAGCCACTTCATTTTGGCTGTACCAACAACCTTAAACCTAGGTATATCTGTCATTTCAACTGTGGTAGCTGAGGTAAATAAGGGCTGAACACTATTAGCATAGCTATTAGGCACCCCTAGCAAGCACATCAACGCCAGTATACTGGCCTGTTTGTTTAACTTACCCATGGGCAGGTTGCCGTATTAAACGATCTAACTTGACACATATTGGCAGAAATATAGCCCAGTTAAGGGCCACAATAGCTAAACTTGTCAGTGCGCCATAAGGCAACTCAACAGCACCCAGTTTCCAACTAACCCAATAGGCATAGGTGCCTCCTACAGCACTGAAGCAAACAAGGAAGACGAGCTTAAACTTACGCAAAAAGCGCATGCTGTGACCCAGGTTAAGGATAAATGCCATCCATAAAACTAACAGCCACAAAGGCCATCCAGTAAAACTAAAAAATCCGAACTGTGTGATTAATAAATCTATAGCAAAGCCAACCAAGGCAAGCGGTAGCACCTTAAAGTCATCTAAGCGGCTGGGAGTTAAGGCAAAGTGTAAGGCTAAAATAGCCATACTTATAGCCAGCCAGGCGTTGCCACCCCAGATAAGGCTTAGCCACATTAATTGAAAGCTAACAGGTTGAAACCATGTCCACATTTTCATCGTTGTTACCTTAATACTTGTTCTTAATCAGCTCAATATGGGCTAAACCAATGGCAGACTCACGGAATCCGCCTTCGCAGTAACAAAAGTAATACTCCCACAGGCGAATGAAATCGTCATTAAAACCTAATTGTTGGATGGCCTCACGGTTTTCTAAAAAACTGTCCCGCCAAGCACTTAACGTTTGCGCATAATCAATGCGATAGTCTGATAATTGTTTCATGTACATGTTGGTGTTGTTTTTAAGCAAGTCACAAATTACGCTAACAGAAGGTAAGTGCCCCCCTGGAAATATATGGCGCTGAATAAAGTCTACATTCTTAACGTAGCTATCGTAGCGTTGATCATTCATAGTGATCGCTTGAATCAGGGTCTTGCCACCGGGCTTTAATAGCTTGTCTATCATAGAAAAATAAGTGGGCATAAATTTATGGCCTACCGCTTCAATCATTTCTATAGAGACAATTTTGGAATATTGCCCTGTTAAGTCGCGGTAATCTTTTTTGAGTAACGTTATTTTGTGGCTAAGGTTCTCATCTTCCACACGCTGTTTGGCCAGTTCAAACTGTGCATCAGAGATGGTGGTTGTGGTGACATGACAACCATAGTTTTTGGCAGCGTAGCAGGCTAACCCACCCCAGCCGGTGCCTATTTCTAGTAGTTGATCATCTTCAGTTAAGTTGAGCGCTTCACAAATGGTTTTAAGTTTGTGCTGTTGGGCCTCTTCTAAAGTTGCCTTCTCATGGGGGAATATAGCCGATGAGTACTGCATAGCATCGTCTAAAAAGACTCGATACATGTCATTGCTTAGGTCGTAATGGGCTGCAATATTAGTGCGGCTACCCTTTTTACTATTGCGATTAAGACGATGCTTAAATCCGTTGATGATGTTTAATAAGAAGCCAAAACGTTGTTCATACTGCTCTAAGGTGGCTAAATTTCGGGAGAAAAGTTGGATTACCGCCACTAGGTCATCGGCACTCCATAAACCCTCAATATAAGCTTCACCGGCACCTATGCTGCCGCCCCATAAAATACGGGAGTAGGCTTTCGAATCATGAATAGTAATCGTTGCCGCAATGGTGGCATCTTTATTGCCAAACATCACTTCGTTACCATTTTCAATCAAACAAATATGTCCGTCTTTTAGCTTGTTGAGTAATGAAAATACAATCCGTTTACTTAATGAGGGTTTCTTCATTGTCTCAGTGCTTTTAGTGTTGGTCATGGTTTACTCTTTGAATTGGATTCCCCAGGAGCTGCTTTGGGTAATTCGGTTTTTTTTGTTTGGTAAGGAACGTAACGAATGCCTTTAATGTACAGTTTTAGTGCTTGCCAATAAATGGCTCTAACTATACCTAGGGTCACGATGGGCCAGCGCAAAAATATAGCGGTTAGTTTCTTAGTATTAATATCATAGCGTTGAGCCTCAAAAACAGCCATAAATAATCTCTGCTCACGCCAGTTTTCAATGGTTATTTTGGTGTTCGATGTGGGTGCTTTTACCTGCCACTTATACGCCATGTCAAAATCCATAAATGGAGAGACATGAAAAACTTTTTCAGTTGCCACAGGGTCTAGTAAATCAATTAGGTAGCTGTGGGTATTATTCCATGGCGTGTTACTAACCTCTGCAATAAGGTATTTTGCAGTGTTATTTTCATATAAAAAGAAAAAATTTACTGGGCTAAAATAAATACCAAAACAGCGCAGTTGTGCCAACACACACACACGGTCTACACGACTCACATCTGCGCCTAGTGCTTGTGCGGTAGCAAGGGTCACTGCCTTTAAGCGCGTGCCTGTATCGCTGTGATGGTCACTCTCAGGTGAGGCCATGTTCTTTAGGTAATCTGTCGCCTTAAGCTGCAAAGGCGCCCATCGTAAAGATGAAAACCACCAGAATTTTTTATTAAGCAACTCAACTTCATCAAGGTCGATAAAGTTCATATATAGCGGATAGGTAAATTCATGTACTTTAGGGACAAAGCGCTTATGAAATACATGCCCAATATAAAACGCACTCTTAAATGTGTTTTTAATGGCTTCATTACTGGCTGACGGGCCAGTTGAATGAGGACTAAGCATCAGAACTGCCAGGCAGGGCTGCTGCGTCTAAATTGTCTAAGGTAAGGCCAAAACGCAGGCATACATCTAATGCACTCTTTACCCCATCTTCATGAAAACCGTTATACCAATAGGCACCGCAAAAATGAGTTAGGCGGCTACCACAAATTGTGTCACGTTGGTTTTGTGCAGCAATCGACTCTAGTGAGAAAACAGGGTGTGAGTAGGTGAATTGGCGCAAAATATGCTTAGGGTCAATACGCTTTGTTTGGTTTAGTGTGACGCAAAGATCTTGCTTAGTTTCTAAACCCTGTAAAATATTCATATTGTAAGTAAGTGTGGGTAACTCATCAACTAGGGGGTCTATGCAGTAGTTCCAACTCGCGTAGGCTTTTTTTCGTTTAGGCAGCAAAGTACTATCCGTATGCAGAACCACATCGTTAGACCGATACTTCATAGCACCAAGCACTTGAGACTCCTCTAGGCTTGGGTCGTTTAACAGTGCTAATGCGTGGTCTGAGTGGCAAGCAAAAATAACTTCATCAAATACTTCAGTGCTGTCATTGCTCGTAATTTCAACATGATCATGATGGCGGCTTACCCACTGCACTGGGCAGTTGAGGCGAACGCTTTGAATCGATTTTGTCAGCCCCTCTATATAGCTACGAGAACCCCCTTCAATAACATACCACTGAGGCCGGTTAGCAATATCTAGTAGGCCGTGATTGCTCAAAAAGTTGAGAAAAAACTGCAATGGAAATTCCCTACAGCTGCTGATTGACGAGGACCAAATAGCCGCAGTCATTGCAAGTACATAATGGGTTGCAAAATAATCACTAAAGCCATGTTTATCAAGAAAGTCTCCCAAGCTACCTTCATTGCTTTGGCTTGACTGATGGGCTTTTTTAGATAAGCGATTAAAGCGCAAAATCTCCATGATAAAGTAATAAAAACGAGGCCTTAATAAATTACGTCGTTGTGCAAACAAGGTATCTAAATTATGCCCGTTGTACTCAAGCCCAGTGGCTTTATTTTGCACACTAAAGCTCATTTCAGTCGGTTTGCTGGCAATGCCAATTTGATCCATCATCTTGATAAAGTTAGGGTAGGTACGATCGTTAAAAACGATAAAACCCGTATCCACTGCCAAAGTTTTATCGTCTATATCAAGGTCTATTGTTGCTGTGTGCCCACCTAAGTGAGCGTTTGCTTCAAATAACGTCACATGGTGTTGCTTGCTCAGCAAGTAGCCACAGGTTTGGCCGGAAATGCCACTACCAATAATGGCAATGCGTTTTTGCTTGGTGTCTAAACTATTCATTCTGGTGCTCTGATCATTTTAATGGCGAGTCTGCGCCAAAGTGCATTGGGTAAAAGCGATAATACATTCATGATAAAAAAGAATGCTTTGGGGAAATTGATCTCTAACTTACGTTTTTCAAGCCCTTGCATGATGTATTTACAGGCTTGTTCACCCGTGATAATACCAGGCATAGAAAATGTGTTCTTTTGGGTTAAAGCAGTATCAACAAATCCTGGGCGAATAAGTGAAACAGCAATACCCTTTGGGCTGAGGTCTATGGCTAGTGTGCGGGTTAAATAATCTAGTGCAGCTTTTGAAGCACCGTAGGCCTCTGAGCGAGTAAGTGGCAGCAGCGTAACAGAAGAGCTAACGATAGCTAACTGTCCCCCTTGGTTTATATTGCCTATTAAACCTTCTAGGCAATACCCAGTGCCTATTACGTTAGTTTCGATAACTCGCTTAAATAGTGAACTGTCAAATAACAGGGGGTCATCCATATATTCGCATGTTCCTGCATTTAAAATGACACTATCAAGTGATGTAAATGGTTTAAGGGCCTCCAGTACGTCGCTTTGGCTGTTGATATCAAACGTGCATAGCGTTAGTTCAGGATGCGCAGATGAAATGGCTCCTTCCAATTTACTCAAGGATCTACCACAAGCAATCACATGCCACCCCGCTGCTAAGTAACCATTGGCAAGGTACATACCAATACCCGAACTTGCCCCGGTAATTAAGATCCGTTTCATACAGAAAGCCTTTTTTTAAGCATTTTGATGACGCTTTTAAGCACAGGCACATGTTCGTAAAACATACTTCCCACGTCGAAGTAATCTCTGTGGTGAGTGATGCGCTCATTAAACTTAATGTCACTCACGCCATCCACTACAATTTCTTTATGATTATTTAACTTGGGGTGAGCAAACCTCATTGTCCAAGTAATTAATGCTTGGCCATCGTTACTAACTATATCAATAATGTCGAAGCTGCAATAACTAACATTTTCCATCATGTTGCTAAAGTGAGCCTTCACATTATTAAGCCCTTCAATTTGGCTAAAGGGATCTTGTAAAATAACACTCTGGTGGTAAATTTCATCAAGTCCAGGGATGCTTTCTTGGCTGAACTCTTTGTAGTAATTGCAAAATTTTTCAACAAGTGTATTCATAGTATCTCTTCTGTAATGGGTAGCCTATTTAAAGGTATTGCGCCATAGGGTTAATTTTTTCAGGGTAGGGCTCCAAGTAGCGCTGTTCTTTAATATAATTAGTGCCGTGCTGCATTAAATAGTGTTTCAGCAAGGTTAAGGGCGTAGTCAGTGGTGTTAGGCCTTTATTATAGTTGTGAATTTTAATAACGATGTGATCCCGCGCGATGGGTGACAGATTGTGCTTTAAATAGCCCAAAATATGAAACAGAGCGTTAGTATGGTTTTTTCTGCTTGCAGGTTTAGAAATTGCTTCGATAAAGGCCCTAAAGTAATCATCTATAAGCGTTTCCAGTGAACCCCCATCATAGGTTCCTAAAAGACGCCCAAGTGCGCGGGCCTTATCTTGGTTGTGCGCCATTAATAGGTATTTATAGCTACTGTGAAATACCATGAGATGGTGCAAGCTTGGGCGCTCTAAAACTTCCTTTTTAAAATTGCTATACGCATAAACACGAAGCAAAAAATTATCAAATAACGTGTCATCTTGCAGGCGACCTTCCTCTTCGATTGGCATCAGTGGGTAGTGTTTCTTTAACGCCCTAGCAAATACTCCAGCTGTGCGTAGTGGGTGCGGATGACCTTTAGCTTGGTATACTTTCACTCTATCAAGCCCACAACTGGGCGAGTTTTTCATCAGTATATAACCATCAAGGTGGCCTATCTCTGAGTGTTTTTGCAAGCCTTTAACCAGCTCAGAGGTTAAGTCAAAGGACTCGTCACTGCTAAACACTAGTCTTGGTGAGGTTGAGTCAACAGTAAGCCTCATTGTTGGCCGCAAAATGCCCAAGTCTGCAGCCGCTTCTGGGCAAAATCTAGTAAATGTAAAACATTTGCTTAGCAGATCAAGGCACAGCCGTGACTGCGTGTGACCTGCATTGTAGCGTACTTTATTGCCTATTAAACAGGCGCTGATGCCAACGTTTATTGGCTGCTTGTTGAGGCCATTTGCCGCTTTATCTGAGCCAATAATGCTTAGATTATTCATTAGCAACGCCTTGGCCTTGATGGCCCAAAATCATCTGAGTATTGCCTGATGTAATGCAAAAGCGCTATTAAGTGCGCCAATTGTTCCTCCACGGCCTAACCAGTCACCACAGCAGCCCACATTAAAATCGCTGTGCCAAATAAAAGCGGTATTTTTATGCGACGTTGATTTATATTTAGCCATGCGCCAATAATGCGATGTTAAAACCTTTGGTTTGGCTTTAATGCCAAAGTGGTGACAAAAGGTATTTGCTAGCGCAAGGGCCACTTTGTCACTTGGGGCATGGTTTTGCGCTTGTGCCCATTCAAAGCTGCTGTGCAGAACCCATACTTCTTCATGTGGTGCTGGGCATATTCGACCAGGCTTGCTGTTTTCTCGAATAGCTCTGTGTAACGATAGATGGCCGTTTTCGTAAACATCAGCAGCCAAACCCAGTGAAGAGGGAAAACCAATTGCACAGACATACTGTGGCAGGCTTTCTTGTGGCAAGGTGTCAGGCAAACTAAAGTTGGCCGTACTTTCAGCTGTATTTAATAAATCACGGGTTTGCTCTGGGGGCGCTGTGATCACCAGTTTGTTGGTTACGGCAATTGGTTTATTGTGTTCATCAAAAAGATGCCAGCGATGGTCAGCTCTCGCCAAACTGCAGACTCTGTTTTGGGTCAGTATGTTTAAGTGGCCGGCAATGTTGCTATGCCACGCATTCATCGAGGGCACACCGCATAGTGTTGTGACTGTTTCTGTGGCACTAGGGACATTATCAAAACGGCCAACAGTCTTGGCCCACTTTGATACATGGCCTGCAGTCTCCCAAGCATCGATCATGTCATTAAGCTGAGGATGTGTGACTTTGCCTGAAGAGAATTCAGGGGCGCCCAAGTCTATGCCATAGTTAGTGTTATTTTCGTTATTAATACGCCTGCGACTACACCTTCCACCTAAGCCTCTGCTTTTTTCTATAACAACGCAGCCAATGCCGGCATTATCCAGCAGGCTAGCTATAAAGCAACCAGCTGTTCCAGCACCTATTATGGCAACTTCAGCGGTGATTGGAGGCATATGAATTAGGATTAAAAAGAACAATGAGAAAATAATACTGTACACTTAAATACTTGTACAGTATTATTTTTTGTATAGTTATTAACAATAAAAATAGAGTTAGGTAAATAACTTCAGATGACCATTGCTGCTGAAAAAAACGTACGTCCGCAAAGCCAATTTCCTATACGGGAGTTAAGTGCTCGTACAAAAATTAATACGGTCACTTTGCGAGCTTGGGAGCGGCGCTATGGCCTACTCAAGCCTCAAAGAACCCCTAAAGGCCACCGGCTCTACTCTGAAAAAGATGTGGATACCATTGAGCGAATTCTCACCTTAGTTGCAAGGGGTGTGCCCATTGGTAAAGTGAAGGTATTGCTAGAACAAAATATTGTGGAGGATACACAGGTTAGCCAAACTGGAGATTGGCAACATGCGGTTGCTGAACTGTTGTTAGCCGTTGAGACCTTTTCAGTGAGTAAAGTTGAACATCTAATACACAAGTCATTTGCTAACTATCCCGCTCCTATTTGTAGTGAGCGTTTGCTGAAGCCATTATTTTCCGAATTAATCTTAATTGATGATCATGGCGCGGCCCTAGGGTTTGCCGACAGTGAACTAGTGCGTTACGCATCACTGCGTTCAAGCGCTAAAGTTTCCAAGAAAAATTCTGCCGCTACAGTAGTTCTGATTGCAGGTCACCAAACGCCAATTTGGCGCTTGGCGCTAATGGCGTTAGAATTAACTGATGCTAAGTTTTCGGTGCATTTGTTAACCCACTCTTTTACTGTTGCAGCTGCAATTGAACTAGCTGGAAAATTTGAATCCGCCTACACAGTATTTTATCAAGATGGCATTTGGAAAGATCTAGAAAAAGACCTGATGGCCAACGTGTTGCTTAAAAACGATCAGCTCTTTCTCTGTGGTACGGCACCAGTATTGGCTAATTTATATGCAGAAGACCGAGTGTTTAAAAATTCAAATAGCTGTATTGATGGGTTAATTAAGCGTCAAACAATGCCTTATAAGGCCCTTAGGTAGTCTATGAAAATATTGATGACGGGCGGTACTGGTCTAATTGGTCAGGCCTTTATACAACAGTTTGGCGATCACCAATTTACAGTGCTCACTCGATCCATACCTGCAGTAATGAGTAACAAAGCCGCATGGCCTAAGGCATTAAATTTTATAGATTCGCTAGACCATTTCCACAATCTAGATGAGTTTGATGCAGTGATCAACCTTGCTGGAGAGCCCATTATTGACAAACGATGGAGCGTAAAGCAAAAACACATTATCTGCCAAAGCCGGTGGGGCATTACTCAACAACTAGTGGCCTTATTTACGCATAGTTTAAACCCACCTTTGGTGTTTTTAAATGGATCAGCTATTGGTGCATATGGTAATCGGCCAGATCAAACACTTACCGAAGAGTCCTGTGTTGAAGTGAGTGATTTCTCCAGCCAATTATGTTTGGGTTGGGAAGATATTGCTATGGAGGCGAAGGCTTTTACTCGTGTTGTTTTACTAAGGACAGGTATTGTTTTAGCAGCCCATGGTGGTGCTCTGGCCAAGATGTTATTGCCCTTTAAGTGCTTCTTAGGTGGACGTATTGGCAATGGTGAGCAGTACATGTCTTGGATTCATTACCAAGACCACATTAATGCAATGCAGTACCTGTTGCTTGAGGAAAGTATGTCGGGAGCAATTAACTTAGTTGCGCCAGAAGCGCAAAAAAATAGCACCTTTACCCAAACCTTGGCTAAGTCACTCAGTCGGGTCGCTATTCTCCCCATACCCAAAAAAGTACTGCAGCTTTTGCTCGGAGAGTCCTCTTCTTTGCTGCTGGATAGCCAAAGAGTAATGCCACAAAAACTTTTAGAAAGTGGGTTTGCCTTTAAATTTTACAGTTTAAAGTCTGCCTTGGATGATTTGCTGAAGCGTCCTGCTGAGTAAATAGACAATATAATAGTTAACCCCTGGAAAAGACACATGAAACACTTGTTAATTGCCGTGCATGGCAGTCGAAGAGAATCATCAAACGATGAATTAAGGTTATTAGGAGACAAGGTGTCCGCCAGGGTAGGTGTGGCTTTTGATGGTGTGAAAGTGGCTTTTTTGGAGTTTGCCTCCCCCTCTGTAGAGACTGCACTGGTTGATTTTTTTAACAGTGGTGCGACAGAAGTAGTGGTGCTGCCCTATTTTTTATCAGCGGGCAACCATGTTGTGGTAGATATTCCACGAGAAATTAACAAGGCTGTGGATCAATGGCCAGACAAAAATATTAAAGTACTGCCTCACTTTGGTGCTCTGGATGAAATGGCTAACTTTATCGCTCAAGCGTGTAAAAATGAGACTAATTAACTGTTAACATCGCGTTATAAGCTGATCTACTCGAATAGCCAGTCAATACCTTGTATACATTTACATAGTAAATAGTGTTTTATACCGTTTGGTTGCATGTTCGAAGCTGATATCATGTTCGCGTTAACAAATGAGTAGACCCCATGAACCGTCGTAAAAAAGGTATTCAGATTTTAAAGGCTCGTGCCAAAAAATCTAACGCAAAATTGAGTACTCAAAGCAAGCCTAAATACATTAGCAAAGCAGACCGCGCGCTCTCAGTAGCGCAGGCGTTTGATAACGCAACGCTAGCGCCTGAAGAATAATTGTGCAAACTTAAAGGGATTACTGTGGCAACCAAACAGATCATTGCAGAGTTTTTAGTGAAGGAATTCCCTCAGTCTAAGTGTGTGGTAGAGAGCATTGGAGAATGCAGTTCTATTATAAGTCACCCCATAGGCTTTGATGAGCTGCGCCCTGGTGGCACAGTTTCAGGGCCGGTACTAATGACTGTTGCAGACGTGGCGTTATACGCTGCCGTGCTGGGGGAACTAGGTTTGGTTGCTTTAGCAGTGACGTCCAACTTGTCGATTAACTTTTTAAGAAAACCTGCTGCAACTAAAGACATTGTAGGCCACTGTAAGTTGGTTAAAGTAGGCCGCACTCTAGTGATGGGAGAGGTGATGTTATACTCTCGGGGCGATGATAGGCCGGTAGCCCAAGTGATGGGTACTTATGCATTGCCTGCTAAAACTTAATTCTCAGTCTTAGCGCTTTATAACGTTATCTGAGTTGGTCTATTACCGCTAGCATAGCCGGTAATAAAGCTGCACCCATGTCACTGCTGCGCTGTGCAGACCAGCCATAGCTAGCGTCTGGTAGATTGAAGTTGTCGATAAAAGGCATCTCTAATGTGAGTGATAGGCAGCCATAGGTTTCGCCAACGGATGCGCTTGCTAAAGTTAGGTTTGCTTGGCCTGGAAGGTCGGTGTCATAGCCGTACTCTGTTTGGTAATCTGGGTTGCTAATAAGTAACTGGTGTTTAAAATTGGCTTCTAACTTAGCCAGCCTCGGGCTATATGCTGGAATACCTTGGTTGTCCACTAAGAACACATAGGGTATTTCCTCATCGCCGTGACAATCAATATAAAGGTCTACACCTGTTTCACGCATTTTTTGTTGTGTTAAAAACACTTCTGGGCTGCGCTCCATGGTGGCATTTAGCCACTCACGGTTAAGGTTAACGCCGGCTGCATTGGTTCTTAGGTGGCCGCGCACACTGCCATCTGGATTCATGTTTGGAATAATATAAAACACTGCATCTTTTAGCAGACTTCGGCCGCATGCATTACTTGGGTCAAGTAACTTTTGTAATAAACCTTCTATGGCAAATTCGGCCATAGTTTCACCTGGATGCTGGCGAGCAGTGAGCCAAATTTTACGTTTTGTTGGTGAATCATCACCAATAGTGAGTAGGCTTAAAGGCCTGCCATCTAGAGTGTTGCCTAGGGTTGTAAGGGTGCACACATCACTCGTCTGCGCCCAACCTATAAGGTCCTGATGCCGTTCCCATGAGTAAGGCGTAAAGTAGCTATACCAAACTAAGTCATGCTCTGGCGCGTGGCTAAAAATTAGGCCACCGTCTTCGTATTTAGTAGGCACTCTAAACCACTCTTCTCTGTCATAGGAGGCGACTACTTGAAAATGCTGCCAGCCATCCGGAAAAGCTGCTGCTCCAGCATTAGTAATGTTTAGTTTTAGCTCATGGTGATCCTTAGCCCCGGCAACACTAAAGTGAAACCATTGATAGAAGTCAGATTGGTTATCATGACGTATAGCTAACTCAATAGGGTTGCTGTGCACATTGATGACCTCAATGTTGCCACTGTCAAATTGACTGTTAATATGAATTGGCATGGTAATCTCCTTTTTTATAACACCATTAAAGCGGGGCTATGGGCGTTGGTGTTAGCTTGCGGTGGCCACAGGCTCCCAAGAGCCTTGCATTAGGTTTTTGCAGCTACGCTTCTGTACGAGGTCGCGTGCATGCCTAAGTGTGCTGCGCAGGGGCTCAGGGCACTCAATGAGAGGTGTGCTCAGTGCCGCTTAGGCTTTAATTTATTAACGTGTTACTTTAGGCATATTTGGGCCTCATCGCAATCGAAAAAAAACAGAGTGATAAAGCGAGTGAAAAGTATCAACAAACTAGCTATTTTTTGTTTGTTTAGAGGTGATTCAGTGACGGGTAAAAAGGACGAATGGCTGGGATAGCAGGATTCGAACCTGCGCATGACGAGATCAAAACCCGTTGCCTTACCGCTTGGCGATATCCCAGAAATGTCCGAAGGACTGATCAAAATGGTGGCTATGACTAGATTCGAACTAGTGACCCCATCATTATGAGTGATGTGCTCTAACCAGCTGAGCTACATAGCCATTTTGATCATTTTCAAGCACAGTGGCTGTACTTGAGGACGCGAATTATTCCTTGTTTTGGGGGTGCTGTCAACACCCACAAACAAAGGTTTTACACATTAAATCGGAAGTGAACCACATCACCGTCTTTTACCCGGTATTCTTTGCCTTCTAAGCGCCATTTGCCAGCTTCTTTGGCGCCTTGCTCGCCGTTACCAGCAATAAAGTCATCATAACCAACAACTTCAGCACGAATAAAACCTTTTTCAAAGTCTGTATGGATTACGCCAGCGGCTTGAGGCGCTGTGGCATTTTGTTTTACAGTCCATGCGCGAACTTCTTTAACACCTGCAGTAAAGTAAGTTTGTAAGCTGAGTAGTTCATAGCCTGCTCGAATTACACGATCCAAACCAGGCTCAGTCATGCCAATATCAGACAAAAATTCACGTTTGTCTTCATCATCAAGTTCGCTAATTTCCGCTTCAATTTGGTTACAAATAGCCACTACTTTAGAGCCTTCGACAGCAGCAAATGCATTCACTGCGTCTAAATGAGGATTATCTTCAAAACCATCGTCAGCCACGTTAGCAATGTACATGGTGGGTTTGCTGGTGAGTAGGTGAAAGCTCTTAACCATGGCTAGCTCATCGTCATTTAAATCTAGGGTTCGCACAGCGATACCTTCACTTAGAGGGCCGGCTAGTTTTTCTAAAAATGCCATTGTGGCTTGTGCTTCTTTGTCACCCGTGCGGGCAACACGGTGTACACGGGCTTTTTGCTTTTCTACAGAATCTAAATCGGCTAAGGCTAATTCCATATTAATAATGCCAATGTCATCAATCGGGTCAATTCGGTTAGAAACGTGAATCACGTTATCGTCGTCAAAGCACCGAACAACATGCGCAATGGCATCTGTTTCACGGATATTAGCTAAAAACTTGTTGCCTAAGCCTTCACCTTTAGAGGCGCCTTCTACCAACCCGGCTATGTCAACAAACTCCATGGTGGTAGGTAGTATGCGTTCTGGTGTAACGATGGCTGCTAAGGCGTCTAAACGTGGGTCTGGCATTGCTACAACACCAGCGTTAGGCTCAATAGTGCAAAATGGAAAATTTTCAGCGCCAATACCTGCTTTGGTAAGGGCGTTAAAAAGAGTTGATTTACCAACGTTAGGTAGGCCTACAATGCCGCAATTGAATCCCATGGGATACCTCTAGTAATTTTAATTAGACCGCTTTTTTAGTTCGTATGCAGGTCGTTCATGGCTTTTTGCCATTGCCCAGATATCGCCTCAGGCATAGCTTTTTTAGCCTTGTCCATTGAGTGCTGGGTGCTAATGCGCTCTTCAAGAGGCGCTTTTTTTAAAACGTAATTAGTCACTAATTTGGCATTGCCAGGGTGACCTATTCCTAAGCGTAAACGATGAAAGTTCTTGTCACCACTACGTTTGCTAATAATGTCTCTTAAGCCATTGTGGCCACCATGGCCACCACCTTGTTTCAGGCGTGCTGTGCCTGGAGGCAGGTCTAGTTCGTCATGGGCTACAAGAATGTTTTCTGTGTCAATTTTATAGAAGTTACATAAGGCCTGCACAGCTTGGCCACTTAAATTCATAAAAGTATTAGGGATAAGCAAGTGTACTTTGTGCCCAGCTATAAAACCTTGACCATAATCACCAAAAAACCGCTTTTCCATCGCTAGGTTAATGCCTTCTTCCTTAGCCAATTGCACAAGCCAGTCTTGGCCTGCATTGTGTCTGGTTTGATCATATTTGGCGCCAGGGTTGCCTAGACCAACAATAAGTTTGATGGGTATAGTGGGTATAGAATCGGACATGGCTGCGGAGCTCCAAATAAAAACGCCTTTGTTAAGTGAATAACAAAGGCGTTTATGACATCAACAATTAAGCTGTGCTAGTTTTAACTGCCTTTGGTGCCAGTAATGGTAGCAATGGCTTGGTTATGGTCATCTCCTAGGCGAAGAGCGTGAATAGTAACGCCCTTTGGCAGTTCAATGTCTGAAAGATGAACAATGCCACCAATAGGCACATCTTGCATGTCTACAGTTAAGCATTCTGGCAAGTTAGCGGCCAAACATGTGATCTCAACTTCACTCTTAGCATGAGACACTGTGCCGCCTTGGATCTTAATCGATGGGGCAGTTGCTTCATTTACAAACTTCAAAGGAACTAAGATGTGAATTAGGTTTGACTTGGTAACGCGCAAGAAGTCAACGTGCTGGATTTCTTGTTTGGCTGGGTGGCGCTGAATGTCTTTAACAATGACGGGCTCTTCTTTGCCGCCAATGTTTAGGGTAATTACAGAGCTATAAAAGCCTTCTACTTCAGAAGCTTTCCAAAGGTCTTTGTGAACCAAAGTGATAGATTGAGGCTTCTTGTTTTTTGCACCACCGAAAACGATAGCAGGTGTACCACCAGATAGACGACGTAGGCGGCGGCTCGCACCTTTCCCCAAGTCATCACGGGCTTCAGCATTTAGAGAGATAGACATTTGTCTTTCCTTATTTATTGTCCTGGGCACTTGCGACCGGTGCACGGTAGGACGGTTAAAATGGCCTAATTAAAGGCCGATAATACTAGCGCAGTTTTCTACCTAAGTTTAGGTGCGAAACATCGCGCTAATGGATTCTTCGTTACACACACGGCGCACAGACTCGGCCAGTAAATCGGCCATCGTTAGTTGGCGTATGCTTTTGCATGCTTTACTGGCTGCAGATAACGGAATAGTGTCAGTCACTACCAGCTCGTCCAGCGATGAATTAGTAATATTTTCTACTGCAGGGCCAGATAGCACTGGGTGGGTAGCATAGGCTACAACACGTTTGGCGCCGTTGGCCTTGAGGGCGTCTGCTGCTTTGCATAAGGTGCCTGCTGTGTCGCACATGTCATCAACCAAGATACAGGTGCGGTCTGTAACATCACCGATAATATGCATTACTTGCGATTCGTTAGCCTTTTCGCGACGCTTGTCTATAATTGCTAAATCTGTATTTAACTGCTTGGCTAATGCGCGGGCCCGGACTACACCACCCACATCGGGTGAAACAACCAGTGGGTTATCATAATCCTGGTTTGTTATTTCATCTAACAAGACTGGAGAACCAAATACGTTGTCAACTGGGATATCAAAAAAGCCCTGAATCTGTTCAGCGTGCAAATCTACGGTTAGCACACGGTCAATGCCAGAGCGAGCCATCATATTAGCCACAACCCGGGCGCTTATGGGTACGCGTGCAGAGCGAGGGCGGCGATCTTGGCGGGCATAGCCAAAGTAAGGCACTACAGCAGTTACACGTGCGGCAGAGGCTCGACGCATAGCGTCGGCCATCAAGATAAGTTCCATTAAATTGGTGTTGGTGGGTGCGCAAGTGGGTTGGATGATAAATACATCCTTACCGCGCACGTCTTCCAGCAGTTCAATTGCACATTCCCCATCGCTAAAGGTAGACACTTTAGCCTTGCCTAGGGGCACTCCTAAGCGATCTCCAACCATCTGAGCTAACGCGGGATGAGCACTACCGGAAAAAACTTTAAGTTTTGACACCTTGGGACACCTATGCTTTTGCAGTTATAGTAAGGCACAAAACTATGTTTGTGCCAGAGAATGTGGCTGGGATAGCAGGATTCGAACCTGCGCATGACGAGATCAAAACCCGTTGCCTTACCGCTTGGCGATATCCCATAAAATTCAGGCGCATATTTTCGCGGAAATAGCATCTAGTGTCAACATAATTCGCGCCTTTACTGTGGCTTCACAGTGGGTGTAAATGTGGGGTTAAGTTGTGGAAATGGAAATAAATTAAACCAGCTTTTGAGCACTAAAACTAAGCGTATGTCAGCACGTTTGAGCTCAATTTTTTTAGGCATAGGTAAGCCAGTTACCTTATTATAAGAATGATATGTCACCAGCCAGCCAGCCTGTTCAATCGTGGCTGCCTCACCTTCTAAGTTATACGTTATTTTTGCTAGGGTATTAGGTTGTGGGATGCCCCTGACCCAGTACCTTAGCTCTTGCATTGGGAATTGCCAGCCAAATTCTTGTTCAAACAAAGCCTCAATTGATTCCGCCTCCACTTGGCCTTTACTGCTAGTGGCAATGACCAGGCCTGGAGCGCCTTCTATGTGTAACTGGCCACTCCCCAAAGGGCCATTAATTAGCAAGCTAAAATAGGCTGATCTTTGGCGCCAGGTGAGTAACCCAGAGTTGTTTTTATCATCCGTATATACTGCCATTTTTCCTTCTACATCCCATTGCACAAGCTTTTCTAGTTCTGCTTTTTTGTATGAAAAAGGTGCGTAAGCATGCGATGCTAAAGGTGAGATGTTGTTTTTTGGTACGTTACTGCAGGCGGAGATAGCCAATAAAAGAAACCCTAAAAAAGTAAATTTTGTAAAATTTTTAAAACGGCTAATCGCTTTGAAATTCATTTTGTGCGTCCAAGATTGCTTGTTTAATAAGGGCGTTATCTGGGTCTAGGCTCAAGGCAAGATTCCATGTTTCAAAAGCACTTTCTGTGTCCCCAAGAGCCCATTTTACTGCGCCTAGGTGTGCAGCTATTTCGGCTGCTGGCATTATATCATAGGCCTTGGTTAGCAAGATTAGAGATTGCCGCAGGTGTCCTAAGCGGTAGCTAACCCAGCCAAGGCTATCAATAATGGCGGCATTTTCTGGGTCTAATGCGAGGGCCTTGCGAATTAATAATTCAGCGCGTTGTAAATTTATGCCCTGTTCGGCATAAGAATAGCCTAGGGCGTTGAGTGCATTAATGTGATTGGGTTCTATATCAATAATGCGCTGCAACATTGCCTCGGTGGTATTAAATTGGTGAAGGGATTGCGCTAACAGGGCGTAGCCGTAGAGCAGGGGAATATTATTAGGGTGTTGTATTAAAGCTTCCTGATATGACGATATAGCATATTCAATTTCGCCGATGTCTTGTAAATATTGAACCTCTAGGGAGAAAATCTCTGCGGTTAAATCCTCATTTTGATGGCGCAACTGATGAAAATAGGCCTTTCTTTGATCCTTATCAGGTTTTTCTAGGTCCAGCAGTAACGCGAAAGCGTTTAACCGGTCTTCACCTTTTCTAACTTGCTGTAAATAACCTAATGCTTGTTCTGGTAAATCCTGATGCAAGGCGCTGAGGCCCATATAGTAATAAGCACTATGGCTGTCTGGATTTAGTTTGACGACCTTTTTTAGGTGTCTATATGCTTGTGAATATTGATGATCCTCATAGGCTAAAAGGCCAGCAGAATACCTGTAGCGAAGGTTTTCAGGATTGCGGCGAGTTAGCTCATTAAAATAGTCGTATGCGAGCGCATACTCCGCCAATAGTGTCAGCACTTGAGCGTGCAGGGTGACCAGGTGCCGGGGTGCCTCTTGCAATGGTTGGGTATATTGGGACAAGTAGGTGTCTGCAGCCTGAGTTTGTTGATTTGCGAGTAATAGTTCTCCATACGCAACTTGAGCTTGTAGAAAGTGTGCATCCTGCGCCAGCGCTTTGGTTATATAAACAATGGCTTTATCGGTCTGGCCGGCATTTCTCTCTAGCAAGGCGATGGCGTACAGCAGTTGTTTTTGGTTTGGGTAGGTGTCTAGCCATGACTCAAACGTTCCTCTTAACTTTTTTTGGAGAGCTGGCGCTTTATTAACACTTAAGCTGGCAACATAAGGCAGGCCAGCACCACCGCCACGCTTAAGTTCTTCTTCTAAGGCGAATGTCGCTTGATCAAATTGGTGGGTAAGGCTTGCTGCCTGAGCCATATACTGCCAAGGTAATGGGTCTTCGGGGGCCAGTTGGCTCCAAAGAAGGCTTGATTTTTCCAGTAATTCTGGGCTTTGGGAAAATTGAGCTGAGTAGGTGGCGCGCTTTGCTGTGCCGATATCTTGAGTAGATTTGGCTGCGGCAAGAAGCCGCAGGGTCGCTTCTTTGTTGTCACCTCGTTGTAGTGAAAATTCGCCGATTAAGAGGTGAGATAAATTTGTACTGGTTAGGTTTTCAATACGATCAGGTTGGGGTTGGTCACTTTTTTTTCCATCAGTGCTGCAGCTCAAAATTAAGGTGCAAGCAATGACTACACTAAGATAACGAAGGCGAAACCAGTGGTTATTGAGGCCGGTATGAAGCGATAATTTTGGTGACAAGGTCAAGGGTCTTTAATAATGCGATAATTATGAAGTGTAACAAATAGAGGCCTTTGCACAATACCAACGCCACGTTAAAATAGTTAAAATTTATGGCTTAACGGTGACTTATCGACAAATAGCTGTCGAGTTAGCATCACAGTTGGCTATGGGGGCGGTTAAGTTTCGGGTATAATGATCACTTTAATAGCGCTTCTTAATTGTTTGGTACCTGCAGACCACCTCCATGACCTTGTTTGTATTTGGCATTAATCACACCACAGCCCCTATCGACGTGCGCGAAAAGCTAGCCTTTGCGCCAGAAATAACGGCGTCTGCTCTCCAGCAGTTAGTAAGCCAAACTGCAATTTCAGAAGCGGCCATTTTATCTACATGTAACCGCACTGAAGTTTATGGCAGATTGCCCGCAGACCCTAAACAATCAGAAGAGTGTAATTTAGTAGTGGCCCAATGGCTGGCTAATTTTCACCAAGTGGCGCTAGATCAAGTGCAACATCATAGTTATTTTCAGCAGGCTGACCAAGCTGTGAAACACATGATGCGAGTGGCCAGTGGATTAGATTCTATGGTGCTGGGTGAGCCGCAAATATTGGGCCAGTTGAAATCTAGCTTCTCTGTTGCCCGGCAGGAAAAAACTGCCACAAGCCATTTGATACGCATGTTTCAAAGCGCCTTTAATATGGCCAAGTATGTCCGGACCCATACAGCTATTGGTGAAAACCCAGTATCTGTCGCCTTCGCTGCTGTGACAATGGCAAAACAAATTTTTGCTCGTCTGGAAGATCAGTCAGCTTTGCTCATTGGAGCAGGTGAGACCATTGAGCTAGTCGCTCGGCATTTACATGATGCCGGTGTCAAAAAAATTATTGTCGCCAATCGGACCTTGGCACGCGCTGAAGATTTGGCACTTGAATTTAACGCTCAAGCCATTTTGCTGTCTGATATTCCAGATCACCTAGCGGCTGCTGATATTGTTATTTCCTCCACTGCAAGTCAATTACCCATACTAGGTAAAGGTGCAGTTGAGCGGGCCCTCAGGCAGCGTAAACACAAACTGATGTTTATGGTAGATATTGCAGTGCCTCGCGATATTGAAGCCGAAGTTGATGAGCTAGATGACGTCTATTTATTTACTGTTGATGATTTAAAAGATGTCATAGATGAAGGCATGCGTTCTCGACAAGAAGCAGCAAAAACTGCCGAAGTGATGATTGAAGAAGGCCTTGTCACCTACTTGGAATCTGAACGTTCCTTAGATGCTGTTGGCAGTATCCGAGGTTACCGGCAAAGTATGGAAGCGTTGCGAGATGACGAACTAGACCGTGCTATGGCTAAGCTAGCCAAGGGTGAGGACGCTCAGGTTGTAATGCAGCGACTTGCCCGAGATCTTACCAATAAAATGATGCATGCGCCCACGGTGCAATTAAAGAAAGCCAGTGCGTTAGGCGATGACCAAAGCCTAGCGTTATTGCAAACCATGTTTGATTTGAACAAAACCTTATGAAAGCCTCAATACTTAGTAAATTAGAACGCTTACAGGATCGCTACGAAGAGCTAGAAGCCCTATTGGGCGTCGCTGAAGTGATCATGGATCAAGATAAATTTCGGGCTTATTCAAAAGAATATGCAGAGCTTGAAGATGTCGTAAAAAATTATGGACAATACGTTCAGCTGCAAGCTGACATGGAGGAAGCTCAGTTAATGCTGGCTGAAGATGACGCTGAAATGAAAGCCATGGCGGAAGAAGAAATTCTTGATGGCAAGAAACGTCAAGCAGAATTAGAATTAGACTTGCAAAAGCTTCTACTGCCAAAAGATCCAAACGATGGCCACAATACTTTTGTAGAAATTCGTGCCGGTACTGGCGGTGATGAAGCTGCTATTTTTGCTGGAGACCTCTATCGTATGTACACGCGCTATGCCGAAAACATGGGTTGGAAGGTAGAGATTGTCAGTCAGAATGAAGGCGAGCATGGTGGCTATCGTGAAATAATTACCCGAATGGTAGGCAATGATGTTTACTCAAGGCTAAAATTTGAGTCGGGTGCTCACCGAGTGCAGCGAGTTCCAGAAACGGAATCTCAAGGCCGTATACATACGTCCGCCTGCACTGTAGCTGTGATGCCAGAAGTTGATTCGGTGGATGATGTCGATATTAATAAAGGTGATTTGCGCATCGATACGTTTCGAGCGTCTGGTGCTGGTGGCCAGCACGTTAATAAAACGGACTCGGCTATTCGCATCACTCACTTGCCAACGGGGACGGTAGTAGAGTGTCAAGATGAGCGCTCACAACACAAGAACAAAGCTCGGGCAATGTCTCTGTTAGCATCCAGGCTTTTGTCCAGCGCCCAAGAAGTCGTTGCTGCAGAGCAAGCAGATGCTCGCAAGAGTTTAGTAGGCAGTGGTGACCGATCTGAGCGTATTCGTACCTATAATTATCCTCAGGGCCGAGTAACAGATCATCGTATCAATCTGACGCTTTATAAGCTGGCCGATATTATGGAAGGTGATGTGAATTGTATTATCGAACCGTTAAGTAATGAGCATCAGGCTAATTTATTGGCCTCGTTAGCAGAAAATGAAGGCTAATTACTCCTCAAGCCCTCAACCTAACCTCTGCTCAAACTATACTTGGCAGCAGGCCACTGTTTGGGCTAAGGAAACCCTGAAGAAGTCTTCAGAGGCAACCGATAGTGCTCGGTTAGATGCTGAGTTACTGCTGTGCTATGTGCTATCTATTACCCAGGCCAGCCTCTACGCTTGGCCAGACAAACCTGTGATGAAACCACAGTGGCAGCGCTTTGAATACCTGGTGTTGGAGCGCTGTTTGGGCAGACCTGTTGCTCATTTGCTCGGGCAACAGGGTTTTTGGACGTTAGATTTACAAATAGATGCCTCTACCCTAATTCCGCGTCCAGAAACAGAATTAATAGTAGAAGTTGTGCTTGATCTAAACTTGCCAACGCAGGCTAGAGTAATAGATCTGGGCACCGGTAGTGGCGCAATTGCTCTGGCTTTAGCCAGTGAATACCCCCACTGGAGCGTTACAGGTGTAGATCAATCACCTGAGGCTGTCAATCTGGCTAAAATTAACGCCCACAGATGCGACTTAGAGCGAGTGAATTTCTACCGGGGTAACTGGGCGCAGGGTTTAGTTAAAGATGTTAACAAGCCGCTGCACTGTGTGGTTAGTAATCCCCCTTATATCGACGCACAAGACCCACATTTAAGCCAAGGTGATGTGCGTTTTGAACCACTATCAGCGCTTGTAGCTAATGATCATGGAATGGCAGATATAAACATTATTGTAAGGCAAGCATCGCAGTTGTTGGCAGAAGGTGGCTGGTTAGTGATTGAGCACGGTTATGATCAAGGCTTGAAAGTGGCAAAACTGTTAGCTTGCTTAGGGTTTGAGTTGGTTGCCACACGAAAGGATTATAATGACCACGACAGGGTAACTTACGGTCAGTGGTCTGGCAGAGTGCCAGCTATAGAACTAGGCAGATAGCCTTAGGACTAATGTATGAATGATGAGCAGTTACAGCGTTACAGTCGGCAAATAATGTTGCCAGAATTTGATTATCAAGGTCAGCAACGTTTATTGAGTTCTAGAGTGCTCATTATTGGTTTAGGCGGCTTGGGCAGCCCCGTGGCTTTGTATTTGGCGTCGGCTGGCTTAGGCACATTGGTGTTGGTAGACGACGACCTCGTGGATTATTCTAACTTGCAGCGTCAGATCATTCATAGCGAAGCTGACGTAGGCGTAAGTAAGGTGGTGTCTGCCCAACAGAGTATTGCAGCAATTAATAGTGGTGTGCTGGTGAAAGCTGTTCAGCAGCGGCTTAAGGATGAAGATTTAGCTGAAGAGGTAAAAAAAGCTGATATTGTATTAGATTGTTGTGATAATTTAGTCACCCGTTTAGCATTGAATAAAGCGTGTCTGCAGTATCAAACACCCTTGGTTTCTGGCGCAGCTATTCGTATGGAGGGCCAGATTACTGTAGTAGACCCTCGACAAGCCAACGCACCTTGCTACCATTGTTTAATGCAGTTCACAGGAGAGCAAGAACTAACCTGTTCAACCAATGGGGTGATGGCACCACTGGTTGGTATTGTGGGTGCGATTCAAGCGATGGAAGCCATTAAAGTGCTTTCTAACCTTGGTGAGCCATTAGTGGGTAAGCTGTTGTTATTGGACGCAAAAACCATGCACTGGCAAACTTTTACCTTACCTAAAGACGTACACTGTCCAAGCTGTGGCACAATTTAATTTTTTTTCAAGTTTTTTGCCTTTTTTTGGTATTTTTTAAGCTAGTGTGGGCATAGGTGCTTGACTCTGAATCTCAATGGTTTACTATACGCGCTCTCTGCGGAGGGGTGGCAGAGTGGTCGAATGCAACGGTCTTGAAAACCGTCGTGGGTTAATAGCCCACCGAGAGTTCGAATCTCTCCTCCTCCGCCATTTTATTTTTGCAGGTGTGGTTTTATAGCCGCATGTGAGCAGTAGCCGAGTAAACAGTTATTACTACGGATTAAGGGGCACAATCTACCAAGCCCTGCAGAGAATTTGGGTCGTTAGCTCAGTTGGTAGAGCAGTTGGCTTTTAACCAATTGGTCGGGCGTTCGAGCCGCCCACGACCCACCATATTAAACCGTGTTAACCGGTTAATGTTAATTTTACAGCGTAATTGGCTGTTAAATTTCACCGTAGTAAGCAGTTAATGCTACGTATTAAGGGGCACAATCTACCAAGCCCTGCAGAGAATTTGGGTCGTTAGCTCAGTTGGTAGAGCAGTTGGCTTTTAACCAATTGGTCGGGCGTTCGAGCCGCCCACGACCCACCATTATAAGAAACAGCCCTCGTTAGGAAACTAGCGGGGGCTTTTTTGTGGACAAGATTAAGCCACGATTTTTGCATACCCAAGGCTGATGGCTATTCACGCGTTCATACATCAACACCATGTTGGGCCAAGGGTCTGCCGAAGTGCCCACCATAAGTTGTTTATAATCGATAGGCTTGGGTTCGCTATAATGCCTTGGCCCGCCGATCCAATGCCATTTGGGTAAAATAATGAAACCTCGTTCTGGCCCATGGGTCGTCTTCAGTTGTGCAAGTTCATGGTGCTCTAACCACCAACCCCGCTGATGCTGTGGATTAAGTCCTATACCCTCAACAAAGGTTGATTGCCAGTTTTCATAGGCGTAAAACAGCATGCCTGTTAACAGTAATTGTTGACGTGTAGGCAGGGGTAAACTGTGTTGCTTGAAGAAATTTAATACTTGCCCAGTATGGCTCAATGGGAGCTGGTGTTGGCGTAACCGATCCCACTTAAGGTCTAATCGATCGTGTCCAGCGGGGCCAACAAAGTCGGTTAATTGTGTGCCACCCTTATTGAGTAAATAAAATTTTATAGCAAGCTCTAGATGAACTATTTCTAACGCATTATTTTGGTATATAAGGTCTAGTTCCCCAAGTGTTCGTTCAGCGCTTTGGATCACTAGGTTCCGGGCTAAAATTTTGTTAGTCAACGATGACTCAAACCAATGCTCTACACAATCTTCAAAATGTTTTCCCAAACGATAAGCTGGCTGAGCAGGGTAGGTTTTTACGCAGGTGGTGGCTTTACTGGCCTTATAAGTTAGATCTTGAGGATTAAACACACCCACTTCTGGCGTTTCTAGCATTAAGGTTTGGCTTTGCAGTAACCAATACAAGTCTTGCTGAATATCCACTGTAATAGGGCATCCAGATTGATGATTTTGTTGATCTTGTTGGCCCACAATAATCGTCCTAGGTTCTAATTTAATAAGTGAGTATAATGGCAAAAATGAACGCGACACAACTACAATCCTATTACGATCAAACACCTAACGCCAGGCGCATGGCGCTTGTAAGTGTGGGTTTGGTGATGATGGTTTGCTCTCTAGCGCTTTCTGCGGTGAATATTGCCATACCGCGAATTGCTGAGGACCTGCAAGCTAGCGCGTCTGGAGTAAGCTGGATTCCAGTGGCAATGTTATGGGGTAATGTGGTGTTTTTATTGCCCATAGGCCGCATAGCGGACATCGTTGGACGCAAACGTGTATTTGTTACTGGAATACTGTTGTTCATCGTCTCTTCAGTGTGTGTTTTGTTACCTCAATCTATTGGTACCTTGCTGTTTATTCGTGTTGCTCAAGGTATTTCTAGCTCTATGGTATATGGCACCAGTATGGCAATTATTGGTGTGGTTTATGCCAATTCAAACCGTGGCCAAGCCCTCGGTATTGCCGCTTCGTCAGTTTATTTAGGGCTAACTCTTGGCCCTTTAATTGGGGGATGGTTAACTGAGCACTGGGGTTGGAAAAGTGTATTTTGGGCCCCCATTCCGATCTTAATCTTATGCCTAGTGGTGCTGTCTGCCTATGTAAAAGGCGATTGGAAATCAGATTTAAGAGCTAAATTCGATTGGCAAGGTAGTTTAATTTTTGCAGCTTGGGTCAGCGCGTTTATGATGGGGTTGTCACGCCTAACAGATTGGCGTTTTGCACTTTTAGCCATTTTTGGGTTAGTGCTTTTGGCTGTCTTTGTACGGCACCAGTCGAAAATTGAATCACCTTTAATTCGACTATCTGCGTTAAGGGCTAATCGGATTTTCAACCGTTCTTTGTTATCCGCTTTCTTTATTTACGGCTCTAGTTTCTCTATGGTTTTTTTGTTGAGCTTGTATCTACAGTATATTCACCAGCTTAGCCCCAGTGAAGCAGGCCAAATTGTGTTGATTCAAACACTGATTATGATGGTATTGGCACCCATAACGGGTCGCTTGTCAGATCGTTTTGAGCCTAGAGTGCTTTCGACATTTGGTTGCCTATTATTTGTCATTGGCTATGCCATGTTGTTTAGGCTAGATATGAACACGTCTTTGCAGTACGTGATGCTCGCACTAGTATTTTTGGGGCTGGGTTTTGGGTTCTTTTCATCACCCAATAATAATGCGGCTATTGGTTCGGTGCCAGCGGATAAGCTAAGCATTGCTGCGGTGTTACTCAACTTAGCACGTACTATGGGCAATATGGTGAGTTCTGCTATTGTAATGACCTTGTTTAGTGTCACGATGGGAGGTGCGGCAATCACCCCAGAGCTATACCCTCAGCTCTTGTTAGTCATAAAAATCACCATGGTATTGTCTGTGTGTTATGCCTTGATTGCGGCTACATTTTCCTACCGGCGGGGCACTATTCATTAGGTAGGTTCAGCATCTGCGTAATTGATAGCAATAATGTCATAGCCTTTTTTAAGGTTGCTTAGCTCTACCCTATCATCCAGCCTTTTGCCTATTAGGGCCAACGCAAGTGGGGAGTCTATGCTGATATAACCTGAGCTAGGGTCAAGTTCGTCGGCACCCACAATTCGATAGCGCCGTTCATTGTCATCGTCGTCAACTAAGGTGACCCAGGCACCAAAATATACTTTTTTTAGATCCGCAGGTACTCCTTCTACTACCTTGATATGGTCAAGGCGTCTCTGCAGGTAAAGAATACGGCTGTCCATTTCCCTGAGCATTTTTTTGCCGTAGATGTATTCTGCATTTTCTGATCGATCTCCCAAAGCCGCTGCTTCCTGCACCGCTTGAGTAATAACTGGGCGCTTGTTACGCCATAGATCATCTAGCTCATTTTTAAGTGCTGCTGCACCTTCTGGTGTGATTAGAGGTGAGCGCTTTGGGCCGGGTGGGCGGTAGCGCCCTGCAAACCGTTGCTTTGCTGATTTCATAGGGCACAGAGCCTCGAAATAGCCACCGGGATTGCAGTTTCTACTCGCATAATTCGAGGGCCAAGGGAGAAGGGTATAAAACCTTGTTCTTCTAATTTACCCACTTCATAGTCTGTGAAACCTCCTTCAGGGCCAATGGCTAAGGTTGTGGCCTGTTGAGTTGCATCAGGGCATGCATTAGCGTTACGTGGGTGAGCTACAAGCCTTCGACTATGGCCAGCCCAATGACTAAGCTTATCTTCAACGAAAGGTTTAAATAGTTCGGCCTTGTGTAACAAAGGTAACTGTGTAGTGCCTGCTTGCTCTAGGCCTAAAAGTAAATTGTTATAAATGCTCATGGGTTGTAACAGTGGCGTTTGCCAATAGCTTTTTTCCACTTTTGCACTGTTTAGTAGGGTTATTTCGCTCACTCCTAAGGTGGCGCAGGTTTGTAATATCCGGCGCATCATTTTAGGCCTAGGCAGGGCTAGTAATAATTTTAACCCCAAGGGTGCGGGGCTATTTTGGCTGAGTGTTATTTCAAGCCGTGTTTCCAACTCGCTGTGAGCGATGACTTTGCCTAAACCAATAGCGCCATTAATCTGCCCCACCCTAAGACTGTCACCAATGTTGGGTTTAATCACATTAACAAGGTGAGTTTGACGGTGAGGGTCGGTAATTTGAATTTGTCCCATGGAGGACAGTTCATTAACCTTATAAAGTAGTATATTCATAGCTGCATAGTATAATAGGGGATTACAATAATGTGTTGGAGTTTGTGTGGTTATTATTGGTATTGCTGGAGCATCGGCTTCAGGTAAAAGTTTGTTGGCTAAAAATGTAATAGAAGGTTTCGATTCAGATCAGGTGGTGATGATGTCAGAGGACAGCTACTACAAAGATCAACGGAACATGTCTAAAGCTCAGCGCAACCTCACTAACTATGATCACCCAGACGCAATGGACCATGAGTTGATGGCTCAACATATAGAAGCTTTATCTGCTGGCCAGCCTATTAAACGGCCGATATATAGCTTTTATGACCATTTACGAGAATCAGAAACAATGTTGATGAAACCTTGCAAGGTTCTTATTGTAGAAGGGATTTTGTTATTTACTGAAGAGCGCTTGCGGTCTTTGTTTAACCTGCGAATTTTTATGGATGTGCCGTTAGATATTTGTTTAATTAGACGCTTAGAACGCGATGTGAATGAGCGAGGCCGGGATTTGAAATCGGTCTTAACACAGTACCAATCTACTGTGAGACCAGGGTTTTTTAACCATGTATCACCCTCTCGTGCGCATGCAGACTTAATTGTGCCAGAAGGTGGTGAAAACCCTGCCGCCATAGAATTATTGAAAGCTCGTGTCGCACAAATGCTGACATAAGCAACACTTGGAGACAGACAATGAATAAAACATTAGTACTTACTGCAATCTGTGCAGATCGCCCAGGCCTTATTCAAATGCTTTCCGAAGTCATTTATAGCCATGATGCCAGCTGGGAGGAGTCTAGCATGGCCCATTTGTCTGGCCAGTTTGCCGGCATTCTTACAGTTAACGTTGAGCAGAGTGTGATTCCGGCACTCGAGAAAGACTTACGTGGGTTGAGTGATCACGGTATGGCAGTCACTTTAAACGAGAGTGTCGACGCTGGTGATGCTGACGCTCAAAAAACAATCTGGTTAGACCTAACCTGCCATGATAAGCCAGGCATTATGCGTGAAGTGTCTAACGTATTCGTTGCCCAAGGCGTAAGTGTGCAAAGCCTAGATACAGAGGTCGTTAGTGCATCAATGTCTGGTGGGGATATGTTTGTTGCGGGGGCCCAGTTGTTAGTTTCAAAGGATTTTGACATGGAGAGCTTGCAACAAGCGCTTGAAGGTTTGTCTGATGACTTGATGGTAGATTTGGCACTAGCTGACGAGGAGTAGATAGCCGCCCAAGAAAAAACAGGGTTAGACTCGCCTCCTCGCCTCCTCGCCACATTGGGCAGATTAGCAGAGCAAGTCTAACTTTTTCTTTAGCAGGCCATTTACTTGGCCTGGGTTAGCTGAGCCTTTGGAGGCTTTCATAACTTGGCCCATAAAGAAGCCTAGCATTTTGCCTCTTTTTTCTACTTCTGCGTCAGCATATTGCTGCACTTGCTTAGGGCTTGAGGCAATAACATCATCTACCATAGCTTCGATAGCGCCGATATCACTTACCTGCTTAAGGCCGTTGGCTTCAATAATGGCATCCACTTCGCCAGCTTGATTCCACAGTTCATCAAATACAGCTTTGGCACCTTTGCTATTAATAGTGTCATCCATGATGCGGTTAATAAGTTGGCCTAGGTGAACTGCAGTCACTGGAACTTGATCGATTTCAACGTTGTGTTGATTCATGTATTTCGAAAGTTCACCTGTCACCCAGTTGGCACTGAGCTTAGCATCGTTGCACACCAAGACAACGGCTTCAAAATAATCAGCTAACGTTCGGCTGGCAGAAAGCACACTGGCATCGTATTCACTTAAGCCAAGTTGACTCACAAAGCGAGCGCTGCGTTGGTCTGGCAGTTCGGGTAGGCTTTGACGAATAGCATCAATATAGGCGTCGTCAATCTCTATTGGTAATAAATCTGGGCAGGGGAAGTAACGATAATCGTTGGCTTCTTCCTTACTACGCATGGGGCGAGTTTCGTTCTTGTCTGAGTCATAAAGGCGGGTTTCTTGCACAATCTTGCCACCGTCTTCCAAAATATCTATCTGCCGCTCTACTTCTACGTTAATGGCACGTTCTATAAATTTAAACGAGTTGATATTTTTTAATTCTGCACGGGTGCCTAATTTTTCTTGGCCTTTGGGACGAATAGATACGTTTGCGTCACAGCGCATAGAGCCTTCTGCCATGTTGCCGTCTGAAATGCCAATGGTTGTTACAATGGCGTGCATCTTACGCATGTAGGCCACAGCTTCTTTGGCATTGCGCATGTCTGGCTCGGATACGATTTCTAACAACGGCGTGCTAGAGCGGTTCAGGTCAATACCGGTCATACCGTCATAGTCTTCGTGCAATGATTTGCCTGCATCTTCTTCAAGGTGAGCCCGAGTGACTCCTATACGCTTTATACTGCGGTCTTCCAGTTGTATGTCCAAGTGGCCTAATCCCACAATAGGGTGGTCCATTTGGCTAGTTTGGTACCCTTTGGGTGAGTCTGGGTAGAAGTAGTTCTTGCGGGCAAATACTGAGTGTTTACAAACCTCGGCATCAATTGCAGTGCCAAAGGCCACTGCCATGCGCAAGGCTTCTTGGTTAAATACTGGTAATGCGCCAGGCATACCCAAGTCAACTAGGGTGGTTTGAGTGTTAGGTGCTGCTCCAAAACCCGCTTTAGCACCGGAAAATAATTTAGATTTTGTGGCTAATTGAACATGAATTTCTAGACCAATTACAATTTCCCAAGACATCATTAAGCTCCCTTTTCTTGGTTAGATACTGGCACATTGTTAGATGTTGGTGTTTGTAGGTGCCAATCAGTGACTTGCTGATATTGGTGAGCAATGTTCAAAAGTTTAGCTTCGGCAAAGTAGTTGCCCATGATATGAAGCCCTACGGGGCGGCCATTAACAAAACCTGCGGGGGCAGACATTGCTGGAATGCCAGCCATGTTGGCAGACAAGGTGTAGATGTCTTCCAAGTACATTGCCACAGGGTCTTTAGTATTGCTGCCCAAATCGAAAGCAGGCGTTGGTGCTACGGGGCCCATAATCACGTCTACTTGAGACAGTGCACGAGCAAAGTCGTCTTTAATTAAACGACGAATACGCTGAGCTTTTACGTAATATGCATCGTAATAACCTTCAGACAATGCATAGGTGCCTACCATAATGCGACGTTTTACTTCGGTACCAAACCCCTCAGCACGGGTGCGGCAATAAAGATCCATCAAATTCTCTGGCTTATCGCACCGGTATCCATAACGAACACCATCAAAGCGACTTAGGTTGGAAGAGGCTTCCGATGGCGCGATAACGTAATAGGCAGGAATAGAAAGCTCTAGGTTGGGCAGGCTTATGTCAATAATTTGCGCACCAAGTTTCTCAATCTCTTTTACTGCAGCCATAATACATTCAGCCACTTGGGGATTAAGGCCTGGGCCAAAAAATTCTTTGGGCAGGCCTACCTTTAGCCCATGCAGAGGTAAGTTTAGCTCAGCAGTAAAATCTGGAGTCTCTTGCTGCACACTTGTGGAGTCTTGCTCGTCAAAACCAGCCATAGCGTTGAGCATTATGGCTGCATCTTCGGCTGTTTGGCACATGGGGCCAGCCTGATCTAGGCTGGATGCGTAAGCAATAATACCAAAGCGGGAGACCCGTCCATAGGTTGGTTTGATACCCGTTAAGTTACAAAAAGAGGCAGGTTGGCGAATAGAGCCGCCAGTATCGGTGCCAGTAGCTGCGGGCACTAAGCCTGCTGCCACAGCGGCAGCAGAACCGCCTGAAGACCCTCCTGGTACAGCGTTTAAGTCCCATGGGTTTTTAACAGCACCAAAAAAGCTACTCTCGTTTGAAGAGCCCATGGCAAACTCATCCATATTGGTTTTGCCAACGCAGACAGCCCCAGCAGATAATAAACGTTGGCCAACAGTAGATTCGTAGGGTGGTACAAAGTTCGCCAACATTTTAGAGGCGGCTGTGGTGGTGTGGCCTTGGGTGCAGAATAGATCTTTATGAGCAAAAGGAACCCCAGTGAGGATATCTGCGTTACCCACTTTAATGCGCGCATCAGCAGCATCTGCTTGGCCTAAGGCAAGGTCTTCTGACAAGCTAATAAAACTGTTGTAGACGGCATCACGGGCCTTAATGTCAGCAATAATGTCTTGAGTGATTTCACGGCTAGAGTATTTTCCAGCGGCCAAATCCTTGGCTATTTGAACGAGGGTTTTGTGGGTCATAGTTATGCTGTCACTTTGTTAATTTAATACGTTAATCAATTACTTTAGGCACTAAATATAAGCCATCTTCTGTTGCTGGTGCGATCGCAATAAAGGCTTCACGTTGGTTATCACAAGTAACTTCATCTTTACGCAGGCGTTGGGTCGCATCGTGAGGGTTGGATAGTGGCTCTACACCGTCAGTATTAACCAGTTGCATCTGGTCCATAAGGGACAAGATACTGGAAATGCTGTTGGCGTAATCATTTGTTTCACTAGGGGTCACTTGCAAACGGGCAAGCACGGCAATTTTTTCGATGTCAGCATTTTCTAGGGCCATAATATTCTCGATCTAGGCTGTATTTAATCAGCTGAGTAGAAGTTGAACTTTTTAGTTCAAAGACACTCAAACTGGTATTGAATTTAGCCTGCTAAACTAAAGCAGAATTTTAGATTAATTTGCAACAAATACATAAGCAGCAAAAAAGGGATCTAATTTAGCATAAATTGAGCCGTTGGAAAACGGATTAAACTTGCTCAAACGCCCCTTGATTGTTAATATTTAACTCTTAGTAGCAGCGGTTTATATAGATCGCCATTATTCTCCGATTAGAGCCAATAAATCAGCATGTTTAAAAAAATCCGCGGCCTATTTTCAAGCGACCTATCAATCGATCTAGGCACCGCTAATACCCTCATTTATGTACGCGATAAAGACATCGTTCTTAACGAACCCTCTGTTGTTGCGATTCGTACTCATGGCAATCAAAAAAGTGTCGCTGCAGTAGGTGCTGATGCTAAACGCATGTTGGGTCGCACACCTGGGAACATTACTGCTATTCGTCCGTTAAAAGATGGTGTAATTGCCGATTTCCACGTGACAGAAAAAATGTTGCAGCACTTTATCCATAAAGTACATGAAAACAGTTGGATGACTCCTAGCCCTAGGGTTTTGGTATGTGTGCCGTGTAAATCTACTCAAGTTGAGCGCCGTGCCATTAAAGAATCTGCGATGGGAGCGGGTGCCAGAGAAGTTTATTTAATAGAAGAACCCATGGCAGCAGCTATTGGTGCGGGGTTGCCGGTTGAGCAAGCAAGTGGCTCTATGGTGGTGGACATCGGTGGTGGTACCACTGAAATCGCTATTATTTCTCTTAACGGTGTGGTTTATTCAGAATCAGTGCGCGTAGGTGGTGACCGCTTTGACGAATCAATCATCGCTTATGTGCGTCGCAACTATGGTTCTCTTATTGGTGAAGCCACTGCAGAGCGCATTAAACAAGAAATCGGTACAGCCTACCCAAGCTCTGAGGTTCTAGAGATTGACGTAAGAGGCCGCAACCTAGCCGAAGGCATTCCACGTAGCTTCACTCTTAACTGCAACGAGATAATGGAGGCTTTACAAGAGCCACTATCTACCATTGTTCAGTCTGTTAAAAGTGCTTTAGAGCATTCACCACCTGAGCTAGCTTCTGACATTGCTGAAAGTGGTATTGTACTTACGGGTGGCGGTGCGCTGCTGCGTGATTTAGACCGTTTGATTAGTGAAGAAACAGGGTTGCCTGTGATCGTTGCTGAAGACCCCCTGACCTGTGTAGCCCGAGGGGGCGGCAGGGTTCTGCAAATGCTTGACGATAGCACCTTTGATTTGCTAGCCAGAGACTAAACTGGTCAATTTCGAATAAAACAACGGCGGGGTCGCTTAAGCAATATTTAAGCTACCCTGCCGTTTTTGTTTAAGGGCGATTGGATCGCTAGGAGACTTGTTATTGATCCTTTGTTTAAAGGCCGATCTACCGTTAAAAAATTCATCATTTACGGCTTGATCAGTATTAGTTTAATTGTTGCTGACTACCAGTTTGATCAAATGCAGCGGATTCGTGGTTGGCTTTCATTAGCCGTTACGCCTGTGCAGTGGTTGGTTGATGTGCCTCAACGCTCATGGACTTGGTTAGATGAAAGGTTACAAGTTCGAGATGAACTCATTGCTGAAAACAAACAATTACGGGCGCAAACCTTGCTTGCTGAACGACGGGTGCAAAAGTTAGCTGCCCTCACAGTGGAAAACTTTCGGTTGCGTGATTTACTCAATAGTAGTGAGCAACTAGATGAAAAAGTGATTGTTAGTGAACTTATTGGTATTAATTCAGATCCATTTACCCATCAAGTCATTATTAATAATGGTTTTAATAGTGGCGCATTTGTTGGCCAACCTGTACTTGATGCCACTGGGGTTATGGGACAAATCACGTCTACTTCAGCCTTCACCAGTCGAGTATTATTAATTACTGATGCAGACCACGCCATTCCTGTGCAAGTTAACCGCAATGGTCTGCGCTCTGTGGCCTACGGCCTTGGGCAATATGATTACTTAGAATTACAAGACCTTTCAGACACAGCTGATATCGAGGTAGGTGATATTTTAGTGAGTTCGGGTTTAGGCTTGCGCTTTCCTAAAGGCTACCCGGTAGCAAAGGTGATTGAGGTGAAACATTCTGCAGGGCAAGACTTTGCTAAGGTGCTGGCTAAACCAACAGCGCAACTGGATCGCTCTCGCCACCTGTTGCTGATCGAAACACCGCAGCAGCAAAATATAGCTTCGCAGGGGGACAACTAATGGTTGTTCAAGCAGCCCATAATTTGTGGGTACCTATTGTGACCCTGCTTATTGCCTTCATGTTGAGCGCTCTTCCTATGCTTGAGTGGGTGCAGTGGGGATGGCCAGAATGGGTTTTGATTGTGTTTATTTACTGGGTGATCGCCTTGCCACATCGCTTTGGGTTAGGTTGGGCGTTTATATTAGGGTTGTTGCTTGATCTCTTGCAGGGTAACCATCTAGGGGTGAATGCGTTAGCCATGGTCGTAGTGACTTTTTTTGCTATGCTAATGTATCGCCGTTTACGCATGTACCGAGCGTGGCAACAAGCCTTTGTAATATTCGTCTTGGTGGCTATTAATCAATGTATTAGTTATTGGTTTCAAGGTATTGGCAGCAACGCTAGCAGTGGGCTATGGTTTTTATTGCCTGCACCAGTAAGTGGTGTGCTTTGGCTGTGGTTGTTTGTTGTACTGCGTGGTGTTCGTCGAGCATTTAAAGTGGCTTAAGATAAGGATATATCCTCAAAATGAACGAAGAAATTCTCATCAATTTCAGCCCCATGGAAACCCGAGTGGCGGTGATTGAAAATGGTATGTTGCAAGAAGTTCATATAGAGCGTAATGACCATCGTGGCATTGTGGGAAATATCTATCTGGGTAAAGTTGTTCGTGTGTTACCGGGTATGCAGGCTGCGTTTATAGAAATTGGTCTAGAGCGTGCGGGCTTTATTCATGTGGCAGATATTGAACCAAAAAATGGCCAGCCAGATTCAGATGATGTTGCACAACTAGTAAGAGAAGGCCAAACCCTGCTAGTGCAGGTGCTAAAAGATCCTATTAGTACCAAAGGTGCGCGTCTTACCACTCAAATATCTATTCCTTCAAGATACCTAGTGTACTTGCCTGACAGTAACCATGTGGGCATATCTCAACGCATCGAAGACGAAACAGAAAAACAGCGCCTTAAAGATTGTTTAGAACACTATTTAGCCCACCCCAACGGGTTGTTAAAGGAGACCTCTGAATTTACCAATGAGGGCGTCATTGTTCGCACGGTCGCTGAAGGGGTTAATGAGCAAAGTCTTCAGCAGGATGTCGACTTTCTGCGTCGTCTATGGCGCCAGGTAAGCCAAAAAATTGCCACCGGTAAAGCCCCTCAAATAATCTATCAAGACCTTCCCCTAGCGCTGCGCACCTTGAGGGACATTGCTCATCCACAAATTGAAAAGATTCGGATCGATTCTAAAGAAACCTATCAAAAAGCGATTGAATTTGTTAACCAACTGGTGCCAGATATGGCCGCCAAATTGGAGCATTATCCAGGGGAGCGGCCTATTTTTGATCTCTACAACGTAGAAGATGAAATTCAAAAAGCACTGGGCTGTAAAGTACCGTTGAAATCTGGTGGTTATATTATTATCGATCAAACTGAAGCAATGACCACTGTTGATGTTAATACTGGGGCATATGTAGGGCACCGTAACTTAGAAGAGACCATATTTAAGACCAACCTTGAGGCGGCAACGGCCATCGGTAGGCAGCTTAGACTGCGCAATCTTGGTGGTATTGTTATTTTAGATTTTATTGATATGCATGACCCAGAGCATCAGCGGCAAGTCGCTCGAACCCTAGAGCGTGCGTTAGCTAAAGATCATGTTAAAACAAAAGTGTTAGCGGTTTCGGAACTGGGTTTAATACAAATGACACGCAAACGCACACGGGAGAGTTTAGAGCAGCTGTTATGTGAACCCTGTTCTTCGTGTGAGGGCACGGGGACCAATAAAACGCCAGAGACGATCTGTTACGAGCTGTTTAGAGAGATTCTGCGAGCCCACAGAGCTTATGATACAAATACCTATTTAGTCCTTGCATCACAGGCTGTTATTGATCAGCTTTTAGATGAAGAAGCACACCGTTTAGCAGAGCTGGAGCAGTTCATAGGCAAGTCTATTTCATTGCGGTTAGAGCCCATGTACGGCAGCGAACAATACGATGTGGTACTGCGTTAATGATTGCTAAAATTAGTCAGTGGTGCATCGCTTTTCTGTGCCTAGTGTTAATTATTTTGGCAGCGAGCTTGTCTTGGTTGCGTGTGGGTGTAGATCAGCACCCGCTATACCATCAATGGGTTGAACACGAAGTGAGTAAGGCGATAGGGCAAGAGCTAAAGTTAACGGCTTTTCAGGTAAAGTTAGTGGGCACTAGCCTCCAGTTAAACCTAGATGGTATAGACACTAAAAACGGTTTAACTCTTTCGCGGCTAGACCTGGGTGTTGATTTAAAGCGGTCCTTGCAACAAAATAGGTTTCGCTTATCCCACGTTCAAGCCACAGGCTTAGACATTCACCTTGGGCAGCAAGAAGATGGCACTTGGGGGCCTCAAACTGCTAACAAAAGTGGGTCTCAAACTGTTCCCCAACTTATGTTGGCAATAGCCTCTAGGGTACCTCAGTTTTTGTTGAACGATGTGACCTTCACTTTAATGGCGTTCGAAGGGGAGCCTATCACTACCCCGCAGTTAAATGCTCAGGTTCATGTTGCAAAAGATATTGGCCAAGAGTTAACTCGAATTAATGTCTCTGTGCATGGTGATACCAAAGCACCAGGCTACAACCTAGAAACCAAAGTAACACTAGACCTTACCCCCCAAGAAACTATCCAGCGGGCGCAAGTTTATTTAAGTGCTAATCATCTTGAAGTTGCGTCTTGGTTACCCCTATTTGGGCCGTTTAAACCCACTTTTTATGCAGACCGCTTACGTTTGGATGGCAAGTATTGGTTGGACTACCAAGCTAACAAACAGGTTCAGTTAGTGACTGAAAATGCCCAAATTTTGCTTGTTACACCCACTAATCATGTGGCCCTAATAGGTGACACTAGGGCAGTTGGCCAGCTTGGCAACTTGGCCACTTCAAAGTGGCAATTAGCTGATTGGAAAATTTCAGCACAAGCGTTAAGTGGAAAAGTTAATGGTGTAGCTTTACCGTTGACTGAGTTGAAAGCACAAAAAACTGATCAACAACTCTGGTTGGCTAGCCCTAAGCTCCATTTAGCCAATACGCAAAAGCTGCTCAACACCATTAAAGGCTTGCCATCAAAGGTCAATTTACCGATCCAGTCACTCGCTCCAAAAGGTTGGTTAAATCAAGCTCAGTTACATTTAGATAGCAGCCAGCCTAAGGAATTCCTAGTCAATGGTAAGCTGCAGCAAGTGAGTGTAGGCGCATGGTTGGGTGTGCCAGAAATAAAGCAGGTTGACGGCCATATTTGGCTTAATCGTTATGGTGGCAAGGTGATCATTGATGATACGGATGGTGTTCATTTACGCCTCGCCAAGCTCACTTCTGCACCCTGGAAATTTGGTGACATTCAAGGTGAGTTTAATTGGCACTATGGTGCCTTAGCCAATCGTTTTAGCTCGTCTAATATAGTTGCTAAGCTTAACCAAGGCCATATTAATCTATCTATGGCAGGTTCTTTCCCTCGCAAAGGCTCAACCTCAGAGCCCTTTATACAGTTAGCCTTGGGGATGCAAAATATAGATCTAGGTCAATTGCCCGGTATGTTGCCAGATATTGTGCTGGGTAAAAAACTAGGCGCTTGGATAACAAGGGCGTCACCGGTTGGCACAGTGACTGAGGCTGCGCTCATTTACAATGGTCGGCCAGGAAAGTTAAATGGTGCATCTGGTGATAGGGCAAGAACAATGCCTATTGCGGCACAGGTGGAGGCCCCAAGCTTTAGTTACCATGCCCAGTGGCCCCAAGTGACAGGGCTAAAAGCCACGCTTACAGTGAACCATAAGCGCGTATTGGTAGATGCTGTGGCGGGGTCTTTGGATCAAGGTCTCATGACCCAATCGCTGAAAGGTTGGCAAGTTGAAGTGCCTGTCTACCAAGCCACAGAGATAAAAAACCGTTATATAAGAGTGAATGGGCAGATAGCAGGTGAAGCTGAGCAGATGATGACTTTAGCTGAAGAACTGCCGCTGAATGTTAACTTACCACCATGGCTGCGGGCGCTAAAACCCCTAGGCAAAGTGTCTTTAGATGGCAGTTTTGCAATCCCTTTCGGTCATCAATCAGACCCAAGCTACGACCTTAGCTTGTCTAGTAAGAATCTCAGTGGGTATTGGGCACCTTTGCAAGCTGATTTACGCCATGTTGAGGTTGAAGTTGGGTTAGCTTCTGCTGATGCAGGTATGGGCCCTATCGCTGGTAACGGACTTATAGATGGCCAATTAATCACTTTTAAGCGGCTATCTGAAATTGATCTTGAGACCCCTTGGTTGTCGAAGATTCCTCAACCAATTTTGCACCAAGCTAACGTTAACGCAAGGGTAAAACAAGATCATTTAACAATGGAATTTGAAGGGCGACTACCACCACATTACTTAGCAACAAAACTTAACCAGCCTTGGGTGCACGAAATTCCGGGAGCACTGCCCTTTGTGGCGAGATTGTCCACCTGCACTCAAGCCACCACAAGCTGCAGTTTGCTCAGTGCAGAGCTAGATCTAACTAAAGCAGATTTAGACCTGCCTGAACCTTTGAATCAACTACAACAGCTCCAGTTATTGGGTCACTGGCAAGACGATTACCAAAACTGGTATGCCAGTATAGATCAGCATCAGGTTGCCGTTAAGCTGGGTCCAAACGTGAACTCAAACGGTTTGACCTTATTGGGTGCAAATGTGGCTTTTCAAAACACTGTTGATTGGGCACAAGACGGGCAATGGGTAGTTGATGGGCAACTCGATGATGTTGACATTGACTCTTGGTGGGCAGTTTATCAAACGCGTATTAAACCCTGGTGGGCGAACCCAAACAATCTGTCAGTAGCTTCAGCATTGCCACAAATAAATGTGGACATAGCACGTGCGACTGGGTTGGGCTTAGAGATTGATCAAGCCACGCTGAGCTTGTTGCCTCTTGCAGAAGACGATGGCTTGTTGCCTCTTCAGCCCTGGCGTGCGCAGCTGGTGTCGGAACAAATAGCAGGCAAAGTAGATTATATGGGCGCAGGCCTCCCACTATTGGTTCATATTGATTACGCTTATTTAAACTTTCCAGAGCCCGCATCGGAAACAACTGACAATGTTGACCTACTAGAAAACATTGATCCAAACCAACTTATAGACGCTGACGTATCGATCGATAAACTAGTCAAAAATGGTGATTCGTTTGGCCAATGGCAGTTTAAAGCTCGGCGCCAAGGTGATCAGGTTAACGTGCATGATCTAGATGCTGACATTCGCCACAGTCACCTGCAAGGTAATTTAATTTGGGATAAAGTAGATGGGGTTCATCGCACCCAGTTTACTGGCCGCGCTGAATCTAAGGATATGAGGAGTCTGCTAACAGACTGGGGTTATGATCCAGCAGTTGTTGCTGAGACTTCTGCAATTGAAGTGCAGTTAGATTGGCCCCGCTCGCCTTTAGCCTTTGCGTTAAAAGAAGTCAGTGGTGATTTAGGACTACGACTTAAGAAAGGCAGTTTTTCCTCTTCACCCAATGCAGCTAAAGGTCTAAGGGTTTTAGCTCTGTTTGATATGAGTCGGTTGGTGAAGCGAGTTAAACTCGACTTTTCTGACATTATCCAACCTGGTTTTAGCTTTGACAGTTTGGCCGCACACTATCGCTTTGATCACGGTTTTGCAGCCACAGTGTCACCTTCAACCATAAAGTCTGCAACCTTAAATCTATCGATGGACGGCTGGATTGATTTTAACCAGCGACAAGTGGACAACAATCTAATAGTGACCTTACCAGTGGCAGATAAACTGCCTTTAGCAGCCTTAATTGCTGGTCTGCCGCAGCTGGGGAGTATGATTTATGTGGTTAATAAACTCATTGGTGATGAACTATCTACCTTTACTAGTGCCCGCTACCGTGTGGCGGGCTCTCTTGATAACCCAGATGTGAAGCTGGTGAAGATGTTTGACAAAGACTACCAAAAACAATCTGTACAGGAGCGCATTGACAATGTCATCTCCATTGAGTGAGTCTGGACCAGGGGTTAATCAAGTTGTTAATTTAACTGGCCCAGGCCCAGCTGTAGCGGTGGTGCAACTGGTTAGTAAGCTTAGTGTAAAAGACAATCTAAGTGAAGCTGCATTACAGATTCAACGTGCTGCGCTGCAAGGAGCAAAGCTTATTATGTTGCCCGAGAGCTTTGCAGTGTTTGGTGACCCTCAAATGGTGTCCTATGGCGCGGAAGCGTCTATACCGAAGAGCGGTCTGCGTTTGTGGTTATCACAGCAAGCCCAGGCTAACAAAGTTTGGCTCATTGGCGGCACTATACCCTGCCAGGGGGGTATAAGCGATTTCAAAAAGGTACGTTCGGCCTGTTTTGTTTACGACCACGAGGGAGCTGAGGTCGCTCGCTACGATAAAATTCATATGTTTGATGTGGACATTGCCGACAGCCATGGTAGTTACCGTGAATCTGATACCTTTGAAGCTGGTGATGAGCTGGTCGTAATCGACACGCCTGTAGGTAAGGTGGGGTTGACCATTTGTTATGATTTACGCTTTGCTGAAATTCATGCAAAGCTGGTAGATTTAGGCGCCCAAATAATCGTTAATGGTGCAGCCTTTACCAAAACTACAGGCCAAGCACACTGGCACATTCTTTTACGTGCCCGAGCCATTGAGACCCAATGTTATATTCTGGCAGCATCTCACGGCGGTCAGCATGACCATCGGCAAACCTATGGGCATTCAATGATTATTGACCCTTGGGGCGAAATTTTAGTAGAGCTGGGGGAGGGGCCTGGTGTAGCTTTGGCACGTATTAACCTTGATCATTTACAGGCAATAAGAACTGCTTTCCCATTAAAGTCTCAACGTAGACTGATATAAAAGCCAGCTCTTTTATGCCATACACGCTAGTTCAAGTGGAACCTGAAACACTCTATTAGTGGATTAGTTTCTGATTGGGCTACCTTGATCTAACATGCTTACAATGCGTGCCTGAGTAGCACTAGATTTCGCCAAACGCAAAAAAGACTCTCGTTCTAAGTCAAACAAGTCCTGCTCACTCATCATTGTATTGGGCTTTATTTTGCCCCCAGTAAAGATGCGTGCAAGCTCAGACCCAACGGCCACATCATGGGAGGTGATCTTCTGCTGATCTTCAGCCTCAAATAACCAGTCCATCATTTCACGATAGGTGTCCTCACCGGCCATAGGCAGTGGTTTGCGTGGCTTTGCTTTTTTTACCTTATCAAGCTGCGATAAGGCTTCACTTAACAAACGATCTCGATTCATCATGTATTGATCTTCGGGGTAAAGCATTGCCTGTTCTGTGGCCTCTATAGGTGATTTTGCTGTCCAGCCATAACCGACAAGCATAAACGCTTTCCATGCTGCTGCTTTTATGTCGCCCAGAACTTCATACCAGCGGTAGAGGTATTCTTTACAGCCACCACCCCCTGGAACTACGCCTACACTGGCTTCTACTAGGCCCATAACTGAGTTGGCATGTCCAATAACGTGATCAGCAGCTAACACCACTTCAAAACCACCGCCAATAGACATGCCAGCAGGCGCTGCAATAACCGGTAATGGACAGGTGTTTATTGCATGCATAGTTTGTTGGAAATAATTAAGAAAATGGTCTATGCCGGTGTAATTTTCTGTTTCAAAGAACCCACGAAAGGCTGTTAAATTAACCCCACATGAAAAGTGTTGTGCGTCATTATGTAGCACAACACCTCGTAACTGGCGTTTTTCGGCTTGCTCTAGAGCGTGGCGAATAACATCCATAGAGTCTTTGTCTAGTGCGTTAGCCTTTGAGTGAAACTCTACAATAGCGGCATCATCGTGCACAAACCAGCTGGCTTTAGCATTGCTGTATTCAGGTGTTAAAGTTTGGCGTAGTTCAGAAAAGCGCAGCACCCCAGATGGTCGCTTAATAGCAACATAGTCGCCACATTGGTCTAAACTACACAATTGCTGATCAATAATTTGGTAAAAACCCTGTTTCTTAGCGGCCAGTAATAGCATAGGTGCTACTTCACGATCTTCTTGTTGCATGCGCTCAACAACCCGTTGAGCGCCAATTTGGTCTAACAGTTCAAACGGGCCATAAATCCAGTTGTAGCCTAGCTTCATAGCGTCATCAATGGGTAATATGTTACTGCCAATTTCTGGAATAAGTGACGCTGCGTAGTTTAGCGTGCTAGACAACACCTGCCATGCAAAGCGCCCATATGCACTGTCATCGTCTAACAGTTCAGCTACGCCATGGGCTTCGGCTTTTTGTGCCAAGGGCAATTGTAAACGGCTTGTTGGTTGGTATACCCCATTAGCCAAGTTCAACACTTCTTTACCCGATTCGGTGTCTCGGTAAAAACCTTGACCACCTTTATTGCCTGTTTGTCCGTTAACAACCATTTGGGTCATTAGGGCAATAGGTTGTGCGTATTGATGAAACTCATCACCTGCTGGCAAGATACTTTGTAGACTCTTGGCAACGTCTGCCATGAGGTCGATACCTATTAAATCGTATAAACCAAACACGCCCGTTTTAGGGATGCCCATTGGACGGCCAAATAAAGCATCAGCTTCAGCGGGAGATAAGTTCATGTCAAAGGCGGTATGTAAGGCACATTGTATGGCAAATACGCCTACACGGTTGCCCAGAAACCCTGGAGTGTCTTCACATACCACAACGCCTTTACCCAAGTTACTTTCACAAAACTCATCTAAAGTATCGATGACATCGTCACGGGTGTGTTCGCCCCGCACCAGTTCTAGCAAGCGCATAAAACGCACCGGGTTAAAAAAGTGGGTAATGGCAAAGCGCTCACAAAACGCCTGTGGCATCCCTTTAGTGAGTAGACTAATTGGAATGGTTGATGTGTTGGAAGTGACGATGGTGTCTGGCCCTGTAATCGCATCAATACGCTGGTATAAGGCTTGCTTTACGTCCAAACGCTCAACTACCGCTTCTGCAATCCAGTCACAATTAGCAAGCTGTGCAAAGTCGTCTTCTGTGTTGCCACAGTGAATGAGTTGGCCTGCATCGTTGCTCATTAAGCCTGGAGAGTTTAAGTTTTTTAGACGTTTAAAACCACGCTCTGCTAGTGCATTAACGCTGTCGCCAGAACTGGGCAAATCTAATAGCCAAACCTCGACACCTGCGTTAGCCACTTGGCCAGCAATGCCCGCACCCATAGTGCCGGCACCAATAACTGCCACCTTTTTAATGGGTGATTTTGCAGATAATGAATTATTAATGAGCTTGGCCATGGCTATTTCTCTACCGATTGGATAAATTTTTTCATAAAATAAAGGCTTTCTTTTGGTGCTTCCATAGGCAACATATGCCCCATTTCCTTAACCACTTGCGCCTGTGTGTTTAGATTTTGAGCTAGCTTTAAACCCTCTTTTGTAGGGGTCATACGGTCTTTTTCCGCCAGAATTACACAACTAGGACAACCTGTGCTGGCTAGTTTTTGGGCTCTTTGTTCCCCTTGAGTATAGGCATTGCACGCTGACAGGTCTGTAGCTAAGGGGTTGTTGGCCATAATGCGAGCACCAATGCCTATAGGCTGCATTCCGGGTACAGCGCTAGCGCCATATTGGCTTTGATTACCGAAGCCCCACTGCAGCATCATCTCTGCAGCCGCCATAGGATTTGTTTGTGCCATTTCTACTAACGCAGGGTTTACAGGTATTGCGCTTGCTGTGGCAAGTGCCATTACAGATTTAAGACGATCTCCTAGCAACGATGCAGCCTCTAATGCAACAAGGAAACCTTGGGAGTGACCGATGAGGTGCACCTTGGTGACCTTAGCTGTATCCAAAGCCCTAATAAGCCAAGCCCCCATAGATTCAATGCTAGTGAGTGCTTCGCCACCTGATAAGCTGTGGGCAGGAAAGTCTGGTGCGAATACACTATATCCATGAAAGGCAAACCAGCGCGCTTGCAAAGCCCATCCGCGATGGTCGGTTCCCGAGCCGTGCAACAGCACCACTGTAGGTAAACTTGGATCAAAAGGTTTACCACCGGTGGCAATAAACGTGTTGGCGTTATCAACTTCAATATACACAGTTACCCCTCCGCCTTATTAGCAGAAACCTTGGCAGCCGCGCGCAAGCCCAAATTAAAATCGGCTTGTATGTCTTTAAGGGTTTCTATACCGACAGACACCCTAATAAGGTCAGCGCTGATACCTGCGCTCACTAAGTCTGCTTCACTTAAGCGCGAATGGGTAGTACTGCCTGGATGAAGCACCAAAGTGCGTGAGTCCCCCACGTTGGCTAAGTTTGATGACAGTTGTAACGCGTCGATAAAGGCAGCACCAGCGTCTCGGCCACCCTTTACACCAAAGGTGAGCATAGAGCCTGCACCTTTGGGGAATAACAGTTTGGTATGGGAGTTGGCATCGATATCGGGGTGGTTTACCCACTTAACAGCGTCGTGCTGTTGCAGCCAAGTGACCATGGCTTGGGCGTTAGATACATGCTGCTGCATCCGCAGGCTTAAGGTTTCTAATCCCTGTAATAATAAAAATGCGTTATGAGGTGTCATAGCGGCACCGATGTCGCGCATAGATTCACAACGAATACGCATCGCTAACGCCGCTGGGCCAAACTCTTCCCAAAAATTCATGCCATGAAAAGGCTCATAGGGCTCCGTAAGCGTAGGGAATCGGCCACTTTTAAGCCAATCAAAATTCCCCCCATCTATAACCACACCACCCACAGCAGCGCCATGGCCACCAATCCACTTAGTCACTGAATGCACCACCACATCAGCGCCATGCTCAATAGGGTTGTTCAGAAAAGGTGTTGCAAAAGTCGCATCCACAACTAAAGGTATGCCCTTAGCATGAGCAGTTTCGGCAATGGCCGGCAAGTTAGAGACATCAAGGCCTGGGTTACCAATAGATTCACAAAACACTAATTTGGTATTGTCTTGTATCGCCCCAGATACTGCTTTTTGATCGTTAATATCAACAAAGGTGCAGTCTATGTTAAATCGCTTAAGAGAATGTTTAAGTAGCGTCGCGGTAGAGCCATATATTTGTGACGCACTGACAATATGATCACCTGCCGAACATAAGCTAAAAAAGCTCACAAACAGAGCGCTCATTCCAGATGCTGTACAAATAGCACCTGCACCACCTTCTAAGGCTGCTAAACGCTGCTCTAGTACAGCTACGGTGGGGTTGGTGATACGGCTATATATATGGCCACCCTGCTCCACATTAAAGAGCGCAGATGCCTCGTCTACACTGTCAAACACATAGGAGGTAGTTTGATAAATAGGTACAGCCCTAGAACCATGGTCTGATTCTGGCTGATAGCCACTGTGTAGCGCAATTGTATCGGCGCCTAAAAACGAGGATTTACTCATAGCGTTGCCTTATGGGGTCTATTCAGAGGATAATTTTGGAGTCAAGCCTAGAGCCTCAAAGTTAAACGGTAGGCTAGTCAGCTGGCCCTGCAATGTACCCAGGTTGGTTTGAGCGTCAAGTGTTAAGCTATTGCCTAAAGCGGGCAAAGAAGCCAAGACAAACGCTAAGTGTACCCCATATTTAGGTGAATAGGCTTGGCTAGTGATTTCACCGACCCATAAATCACCAATATAGACGTCTGTATTAGAAATTGTACACTCCTGATTAATGACTAAGCCCATTAGTTTCTTCTGAGGCACATGCTTGCGCAGCGCTGCTAAGGATAAACTATTAATATCTGCATCTAAATCAACGTACTGGCCTAAACCACATTCGAAAGGTGTAGTGGCATAATCCATATCGTTGCCTAGCGATAATAAGCCACTTTCAACACGCTCAATTCCGTTAGGGCAACCAGGGCCCACATTAAGATCTTGCCCTTTCTCAAAAAACTCATCCCATAAAGGCAGAGCCAGGCTTGCATCATTCACATAAATTTCAAAACCACCTTGTTTGCTCCAGCCAGAGCGTGCTACCTGCATGTCTACTCCTTGGTAGGACATGGGCTTAATACCAAAGAATTTAATGTCGCGTACACTTTCGCCAAATACCCTAGCCATCAGATCTTCAGCTTTTGGGCCTTGTACGGCAAGAGGCCAAATATCTGGTTCCGTAACAGTGACGTCTAGGTTAAAGCCGATTGCTAGGCCCTGAGCCCATAACATAACATCAGTATCAGCGATGGATAACCACCAATCATTTTCTGTTAATTTGATGGCGATAGGGTCATTAACTATGCCACCTTCAGGGTTACAAAGTGGCACATAAAAGCAACGACCAATGCGGGCTTTGGATAGGTCTCTTGGTGTCATCAGTTGGATCAAATGGTATGCATCTGGTCCACTAATAGCCACTTGCTTTTCAGCCGCGACATCCCACACCTGCACATGGTCACACAAGTGCCAATAGTCTGCTTCCATACCGCGAAAGTTAGCGGCTAATAATGTGTGGTTATAAATAGTGTAGGCATGCACCCCTGCAGCTTCTACTCGGCTAGTAAATGGCGTAGCACGTGTGCGCCGAGTAATAGACAGGTTGGAAGTAGATAAGCGAGTGATAGCAAGTTCTGTGTTCATAGGGTACGACCAAACTAAATTATGCGGTAAATATGTCGGCGCAATATACGCTTGCAATTCACATGGGGAAATAGACAAGCCCAGCCAGTCACTTTTAAGACTCGCTAGGTTTAATTGTTCTAAAATGGACTAACGGCAGGCCGTTAGACCTAATGCTTCAAAGTTGAAAGGTAGGCTAGTCAGAGTGCCCGTAGCCTTACCTTGATCAGTATTAATTTCTACCGTGGTGGCGCTATTTAATTCGGCCAAATCACACATGACAAAGGCTAACCGGCGCATGTATTTTGGTGAGTAGGCTTGGCTACTAATAATGCCTACTTTTTGGTCACCTACAAACACATCTAAATCGCTTAAACTACGGTGATACTCTAGCACTAAGCCCATGAGTTTTTTGGTAGGCGTATGCGCCCTCAGCGCTGGTAAGCTCAGGCTGTCAATATCAGCATCTAGATTGACATACTTTTCTAAACCAATTTCAAAGGGAGACGTCTCATGGTCCATATCACAGCCAAATGATAGCAGCCCACTCTCAATCCGCTCGATTAAGTTAGGGCAGCCTGCGCGAACATCTAAATCTTGGCCCTTAGCAAACAACTCATCCCACAATTGAATGCCAATTTCAGCATCATTCACAAACACTTCATAACCTGTCTGTTTGCTCCAGCCTGAGCGAGCCACCTTCATGCGCTTACCCTTATAAATAAATGGCGCAATCGCAAAAAAACCAAGTGCTTTAATTTCGTCACCAAACACCCGACACATCAGTTGCTCAGCTTTAGGGCCTTGAACTGCCACTGGAAAAATATCGGGTTCTCTTACTTCAACATCCAAACCAAACCCAACGGCTAGGCCTTTAGCCCAAAGCAATACGTCAGAGTCTGCAACAGACAAGCGCCAATGGCGGTCATTGACTTTAATGCCTACGGCATCGTTCATCATTTTACCGTTTTCATCACACATTGGCAGGTAATAGCAACGGCCTACTTTGGCATGGGTTAGGTCTCTTGGGGTCATGTATTGAGCCAGTTGATTAGCCCCAGGGCCCATGAGGGTAACCTGCTTTTCACAGCTAACATCCCACACCTGTACATTTTCACATAAGTGCCAATAATCCACTTCAATGCCACGAAACGAAGTGGCTAATAACGTATGGTTGTAAACAGTGTAACCACTAGCACCGGCAGCCTCCACACGGCTACTAAAAGGGGTACGGCGAGTACGGCGAGACATGGACAAATGTGGGCGCATGCAAACGGCTCCATTGCATATAAATGAAATTCATTTTGCCTTCAATTGACCTAGGCATCAAGCGTTCTTGTTGTTGTATGCATAGCCAAGTCGTTATGCTCCATGCGAAGACGCAAATACGCACTTTCCTGGTCTTTATCACTCAGTGACGTGCGCCAATGCTTATATATGTGCAGCATAAGTCTGTTCATCGATGCTCAGTCCCCTTAAGGAGGACTCCATCTGAAGCTTGGCCTTGGTCATGGAGGCGGCACGAACGTGGCCATAGCCACGAACGTTTTCAAACAGGTTTATAGCAATCAAAATATCAGCTTTGTTGTGTGTGCTAAGCAAGTCAATCAATGCATCAACTTGGCTCACAAAATAACTTAAAAATGCACGTTCTGCTTTGCGTTCTGAACTATAGCTGTAGGGGTCTAATACACTGCTGCGAATACCTTTTAGCATTGATAAAGGCTTCATTGCGTGCAAAATCCAACTTCCAACACGGTATTTTTTTGGCTGGTTAAGGTGTTTATTCCAGCCTGCGAAGCCTAGAGGGGAAAGGTTTAAGTAGACACTGAAATTACCAATAAACTCGGCATCCAACCTTGCTCTAAAGCTTGGCTGACTGAACAATCGAGCGACTTCATATTCATCCTTCACCGCCAATAATTTAAAGTAGCTGGTAGCTAATGAGCGTAATAAAGGTAGGGTTTGATCAGCAGGTAATCGTACTGATAGTGTTTTTTGCCATTGTTTGAGTTGTTGGGTGTATTGGGCTGCTAAGGCCTGGTTTTGATAGGCTGTTAGGCGCTGTTGACGATCTATTATTAGCTCTTTGTAGCTGGGCGCTGAGGGTTGGATGTGCAAAATATTTGTTTTTTCTAGCCCGACCACTGCTAATTGACGACCTAAATGCAACGCCTGTAGGTTAGCTTTTATAGCCACTGCGTTCAGTTCCACTGCTTGTTTAAGGGCATTAATAGACACTGGCACAAGGCCTTTTTGTACGGCAAACCCTAACAACATAATGTTGGCAAATATAGTGTCGCCCATTTGTGTTAATGCTAATTTATGAAAATCTAGTTGGTGTATGTCTTTGTGTACGTGGTTAGCGATTAGATCCAGACATTCGTCTTGTTTGAAATCAAAGTCTGCATCTTTGACGAAATTAGATACAGGAATAAGATGGCTACTCAGCACTGCTTGCGTGGCTTGGCTACATAAACCCAGAACACTGGGCGCAACTGTGACCACTGCATCGGCAGCAAGCAAAAGGTTTGCACGCCCGTTAACAATGCGGGGGGTAGTGACCTGTTCTGGAGAACTAGCCAGACGGACGTGGCTTAACACAGCGCCACCTTTTTGTGCTAAACCAGAAAAATCTAAGGTCATAAACGCGTTTCCATCTAGGTGCGCAGCCATGCCTAATAACGCGCCAATAGTAAGAACGCCAGTGCCACCCACCCCAGTTACAGCAATATTAAAGGGTTGGGCTAGATTCATCTTCGGCTGGGGTTCTGGCAAGTCTAGTAATACTTGTTTTTGAGCTTTTGGTTTGCGTACCTGAGCCCCTTCAACGGTAATAAATGAGGGGCAAAAACCTTTCACACAAGACAAGTCTGCGTTGCAGCTAGATTGGTTGATTTTACGTTTACGGCCCAGGTCTGTCTCTATGGGTTCTATGGCTACACAATTAGACTGCACTGAACAATCACCGCAGCCTTCACAAATCTCAGGGTGAATCCAAGCCCGAGTCTTAATGGCTTCAGATTTACCTTGTTTGCGCAGTCGGCGCTTTTCTGTAGCACAGGTTTGTTGGAACACAATGACACTCAATCCCTGCTTTTCACGTAAACGCAGCATTACTGTTTCTAGCTCGTCGCGATGGCCTAAATACACACCCTTGGCAAGCTCAGATTGTTTAATTTGTTTAGGGTCGTCTGCCAGCACCACAATTTCAAGTACCCCTTCATGAAACAGCTGGTGGGTTAGCTGAGGCATGGTTAAAATACCGTCCACACTTTGGCCACCGGTCATAGCAACTGCATCATTAAATAGTATTTTGTAGGTGATGTTGGCCCCAGCAGCAAGGGACTGACGAATAGCTAAAGACCCAGAATGAAAATAAGTGCCGTCACCTAAATTGACAAATTGATGGGCTTCAGCAGTAAAGTGAGCACAACCCGCCCACATTGCACCCTCACCACCCATTTGGCTAAAGGTTTCAGTGTTGCGGTCCATCCACTGCACCATAAAGTGACAGCCAATGCCTGCTGCGGCGCGGCTACCCTTGGGTACTTTAGTGGAACTGTTATGGGGGCAACCTGCACAGTAAAATGGGGTTCGAGTGACAGGTGCGAAAATTGCAGAGCTGAGTGCATGCTGCTGGTCTATACGTGCTATTTGCGCTAACAAATGAACTTTGGTATCCGAACCTATATCAAGTTTTATTAAGCGCTGGGCTATTACCTTGGCAACCATAGGCACATCAAGTTCTTTATCCAGTGGCAATAGGCTTTGGTCCTGCTCGTCAAATTTGCCTATAATACGAGGCCGCTTATGCGTGGCTGAGTTAAACAATTGTTGTTTAATTTGATTTTCGATCATTTCACGGCGTTCTTCAACAATAAGAATTTCTTCTAAGCCTTGGGAAAATTCACGAATACCCTGAGGCTCCAGGGGCCATGGCATACCCACTTTATAAATAGTGACACCCATTTGAGCTGCTTGCTCGTCAGTAAGACCCAACTCCGCTATGGCTTGACGAGATTCTTCATAAGATTTACCAGACGCTACAATACCAAAACGGGCCTTTGGTGAAGCAAGGGTGATGCGGTTAAAGTTGTTGGCGCGAGCAAAGGCCAGTGCAGCATAGGCTTTGTGGTTTTGTAATCTAGAATCTTGCACCATTCGATCGTCTGGCCAGCGCAAGTTGAGGCCACCTTGTGGCATGTCAAAATCTTCAGGGATGATGAACTCAACATCTTCATCCCTTAAATTTACAGCTGCAGTGGTTTCTACTGTTTCAGAAATAACCTTAAAGCCAACCCAGCAGCCACTGTAGCGCGACATAGCCAGGCCTGCCAAACCCATCCATATGTATTCGTGAATGGAGGAGGGGTAAAGTACGGGCATGGTGGAAGACATAAACGCGTGATCTGATTGATGAGGAACGGTGGAAGATTTCGCACCATGATCATCTCCAGCCACACATAGCACTCCACCATAAGGCGCAGAACCCGCAGCATTGGCATGTTTAAAGACATCTCCGCAACGATCTACACCGGGGCCTTTGCCATACCACATCCCTACAAGGCCATCGTATTGGGATTCTTTAGATAGGTGAAGTTGCTGTGAACCCCATACCATTGTCGCTGCCAACTCTTCGTTAACCCCGGGTTGGAATCGAATGTTATGTTGATCCAAATAGGGCTTTGCCAGTTGCAGGGTTTTGTCTAATAACCCAAGGGGAGAGCCACGATAACCGCTAATAAAGCCACCGGTATTTAATCCTGCAGCCTGGTCGCGGCGCACTTGAGCCATGGGGATACGTGCTAAGGCCTGCACACCACTCATATACACTTGGCCAGACTGTTGGCGGTAACATTCGTATAAATCTGTGGGTTGGTGGGCAAGTGGTTTATTCATGACGCGCTGTCTCATACATAGGGGATTAATAAGATACCCAGTATGCCTTTAATAGGCTGGAAAAATATTGCTTCTTATTATAGAAAAACGTAAGAATATGAAATATTATTATAGTATATGTTAATTATTTAGGATGTATGTCCTAATTTGGTGAGTTATGAAGTTAGACGCTTTTGATATTAAGATACTTCAGCAGTTACAAAAAGATGCGAGTCAGTCCGTACATGCCATTGCTGACCATGTTGGTTTGTCTCATACGCCCTGCTGGCGGCGCATTAAGCGCTTGCAAGAAAGTGGTGTGATAAGTGCTAATGTCGCTTTGGTTAATGCTAAAAAAGTGGGCCTAGGGGTGGTGGTATTTGTAACGGTAAAGCTTAATAACCATGATGAACAGCTGTTAGCCCAATTTGAAAGTGCTGCCGTGGCCATGGATGAAGTAATGCAGTGCTACATTATGTCTGGCGATGTGGATTACTTATTGCGAGTGGTGGTGCAGTCTATAGAGCAGTATGAGCAAACTCTTAAACGTAAATTAGTTAAATTGCCAGGTGTTGCGGTACTTAACTCTAGCTTTGCTTTGCGGGAACTAAAGAATGAGCACCTGTTGCCTTGGCAGCTAGTCACCTTAGGTAAATAGCTAAACTAAGCCTTAAGGTGAAGCCATTATGTAGTCGGGAATAATACCAGATTGGGCAATGTAGGGTGTGACATCCAGGTTGGCGAATAAACCGTGTCCTGTGACTAGGGCTGTTTTTACACCATACGCAGCACCCCCTAAAATGTCTGTGTGCAACGTGTCACCCACCATTAAAATACGCTGCTTAGGGGGATGTTTTAAGCGTGCACAGGCTAATTCGTAAATAGCTGGAAAGGGCTTACCAAAAAAGTGCAAAGTTACGCCACCAATGTGGCTTAGTTGGTGGGCAAAATAACCTGGTTCTAAACTAAAGTGATCTTCGTTAGGAGCCACTAGATCTGGGTTTCCAACCCATACTGGACGAGGATTCTGACGTAGGCTTTGTATTAATAATCTTTGTTGATGCTTTGTCCAAAAGGACGCACCAAGCAATATAAAACCATTAACCTTGTCAAACAATGAGGCATCTTCGCCTAACACCACTCCATCTAGTGGCAAGGTGTGTATCTGTGAGTCGGGCCTAGCCATAACCCCCCACAGAGTAGGGCATTGTTTCTGGGTAAAACGATGGGTAAGCCCATGGCAAAGGGCATCTCGGCTAGCGACGATATCCTCTAAAGTGAAGTTAAAACCCAGATTTTTGAATTTTATTTGAGCCTCTTTAACGGGTAAGCTGGCACCATTGGTTAACACCATTACCTTTTTGCCAGACAATTGCAGTGCATGCACTACTTCAGGGGCATTTTTTACGGCACTTTGGCCAACGTTGAGTACGCCAAATGCATCTAATAAGAAAACATCAAAGTGGTTGGCTAAATCGGTCAATCCGCCAACCTGTGTGCTCGTCGCAGGAAAACTTGCGGCGGGCAGCGTATGCCTAATGGCTTGGTAACGTTCAAACGCCCATTTTGCCGTCACTTCATCTATGTTTGGGTAAGTTTCAATCATATCAATTGTTTTGATGTTTCAGGAGCGCTTTTATTTCAGCTAATTCATTGCGCAAGTCAGTCATGGACGGCTCTCCGTCAGCTAAGCGTTCTGCTGCGTTCTCATGCTCCATGACATTGACAACAATACCAATGACCATGTTTAAAAATGCAAATGTGGTGAGAAAAATAAAGCTTAAGAAGAACACCCAGGCATAGCCATAAACAGCCATTACTTCGTACATAACGTCAGTCCAGTCTTCAAAAGTCATCACCCTAAAGAGGGTAAGCATCGAAATAGAAATGTCGCCCCATAACACCGAATTGATGTCACTAAAAAAGGTAGTTCCAACCGCAGCGTAGATATAAAAAATGATAAACATTAGCATGAGCACATACCCCAGTTGAGGTAAGGCTTTAATGAGGGAGTTAAGTAATATGCGTAGCTCTGGTACGACAGAAACCATTCGCAAAACCCGAAAAATACGAATTAGTCGGCCAACTAACGCTAACTCACTATCTTCTATAGGAATAAGGCTAACGACGACAACAATAGTGTCAAATATGTTCCAGCCGTTTAAGAAAAACCTACTCTTAGACGGATCACCAGCAAACCTAATGCTTATTTCTATGAGGAAAAATACGGTAATGCCAATGTCTAAAAAACCAATAAAACTAATCAATCCAGGGGGCATAGAGTAGGTTTTAACACCAATTACTAGTGCAGAAAGTAATATGATACTCACCACAAACAACTCAAATAGTTTGTTGGATCGTAAGGTAAATAAACGAGTTTGTAAGCGAGATGCAAGCATGAGTTAAGGCTCAGTGTTTAGGGTAGCTAGTGGGTTGTTATGAATTATAGCGTGCGCTAATTAGGCCACCAAACAAGATGAAAATAAGCGTCACTACTGAGCTGGTTGCCATGACGGCTGTACCCGACAATCCAGCACCGATCGAGCAACCACTAGCAAGCACTGAGCCCACACCCATTAGCGTTCCTGCTAATAAATATTGTCCCATAGGCAGCCGTGGGGTAAAGCTTTGCAGGTTAAAGTCTCGTCTGCCTAGGGTCACTATGATAGAGCCTACTAAACAGCCTATGAGTAGGCCGGCACCCAGTCGTATAAATGGAGCATCTAGGGAAATAACGCTGATCAAGCTTTGCGCTGCTGGTGCACTAAAGGTGATGCTTTGTGGCAATATGGCGTTAAAGCTGTGATAAGCAATAAAGCTGGTTACGTACCAGCCTAGCGCAATAGCGAACCCAACGATGGCTGCCCCCACTAATTGCGGCCAAGCACGGCCTTTAATAAGTATTAGCGCAGATACAATGGTCATAACTACGCCAATAATTAAATAATGTGATTGAGCCAAAGGCAGCCATTCGTGTAGCTGATTGGCAGGTTGGTTTAGCCGCCATAGATCCTGCACAGTTTGCCTAAATGGCACAAGTTGGCCCCCATAAGTGAGTTGTGCAGCAACAGCGAAAGTAGCAAGGGTGAAGAGTGACCTTAGGTTGCCACTAGCAAGCTGTATAATTTGCCGTGAGGCACAACCACGACTTAACATCATGCCAAAACCAAACATGAACCCACCAATTATGGGGCCACTTAGGCTAGCTCCGCCATTAAGGACTGGGGCTTCACTAATGTCCCCAGTGTCGCCTCGCAAAAGCAGTTGAGTAGCCATAATGGCTACCCCCAAGCCAAACAACCAAGTATAGCTTGCATTGCTTAATTTCAGCACAGACAAATCTAACACCAACTTACGCAGGCAAAATTGGCTAATAGAGGCGCCTATTCCAAAGGCTAAACCCATCGCTAGGCCAAGAAATAGTTGTAAAGGCTGAATGCCAACCTCAGTGATCAGTTGCTCGTAATCCATAGACGATTAAGTTAGTAGGTGAATGCCAGCAATTATAGTGAGTCTTAGACCAAAAATCACGTCACTTAGGCCATAAAAGGGTGGCTATGGTCGCAGGTAAATATATCCTGCTTGTTGTAAGGCGACAATGGCAGGTAGTCCAGCTTGCACGAGGTCTTCTTTTTCAACCTCATACAAATCCTCTCGTGTGAGTTGATAGCTGAGCAAGGTGTTTTTGCAGATTAAAAATTGTACATTTTGAAAGCGTAAACTGTCTAATGCCATTTGTTTATCTTGGTCGTTGCTGGCTGCAATAAAATACTCTAATGCAGGCCCATGTATCATCACCTTCAGATTAATAGCCTCTTCACCTAATGCTTCAATGTGATTAGTTATATTGTTAAAGGTGGCATTAATGCGGCTTATTTCACCATAGTTAACATGGTAGATTACTTTTTGAGGTTCATAGTCTTGTGCCCAAGAAGGCAGGGAAGCTAGGCAGGGGATAACTAACCACAACAAGATCTGACGACTAAACATGGGCATAACAACCTTAATATAATTACTGTTTAAGATAACACATAAGTTAGTGGGCCATTTTTCCATTTCTTATGTGTATTTATTATATAAGCTTATGCCTTTAGGTTATTTTGGAATATGCTACTTTAGTTACTTGTAATATATACTCTATGTTCCGTATCATAACTATACTTTTATAGCCTAGTCATTGTACATATGAACACACCTAGCACCCAACAACTGCTGCAAACTATGCAGGATGCCAGTGGACACCTTACTACCAATGACCGGCGTAACTTTTTACGCCGTGGGGTGAGCTATGTTGCTGGAGCAGCCGCTTTAGGCGGTGTTAGTGTCACTTCTGCTTCGGGTTTAACGAGTAATTTACCACCCAATGAGCCTCAATGGGGTAGACAGCTTGGAACTGGCGTAGTGGAAAATCCTTACGGATTTCCGTCCCGCCATGAAGCGCAAGTTGTTCGACGAACGGTGCCTTGGTTAACGGCTGAGTCCATTTCGTCTATTAGTATGAGCCCCATTCAAGACCTCAAAGGCATTATAACGCCTAATGGTTTGGTGTTTGAGCGCTACCACGCCGGTGTGCCAGACATTAACCCAGACGAACACCGTTTAATGATTCATGGTTTAGTCGACAACCCATTAATCTTTACCATGGAAGACCTTATGCGGTTTCCATCAGTGTCAGAAATTAAATTTATTGAATGCCCAGCTAATGGAGGTATGGAATGGCGTGGCCCACAAATGGAAGCGCTACAGTTTACCCATGGTATGTTGAGCTGTTGTGAGTGGACAGGAGTGCCACTGAAAGTATTACTAGACGCCGCAGGCGTTCAGACTGAAGGCAAGTGGATACTGGCTGAGGGTGCAGATGGTGCTCATATGAGCCGATCTATTCCCATAGAAAAAATTCTTGATGATACGTTAGTTGTTTATGCTCAAAATGGTGAAATGTTGCGTCCAGAGCAAGGCTATCCTTTGCGTCTACTTAATCCGGGTTGGGAAGGTAACACCTCCATTAAATGGTTGCGCCGTATTGAAGTGGGTGACCAACCTTGGCACCATCGTGAGGAAACGTCTAAATACACCGATCTAATGGCAGATGGTCGGGCGCGCCGCTTTACCTTTGTGCAAGAGTGTAATTCAGTGATTACCAATCCATGCCCAGAGAATCCCATCCGTAGTAAAGGGTTTCTAGAAATTGAAGGTATAGCATGGACAGGCCGAGGCAAAATCAAAGGGGTGGATATATCCTTTGATGGTGGTATCTCGTGGCGTCCAGCGCAACTTAAAGGTTTGGTGTTAGATAAAGCGCTCACTCGGTTTAGCCTGCACAGTCAATGGCAAGGTGAGCCTTGGTTGATTCAGAGCCGAGCTTATGACGAGACGGGCTATGTGCAACCGACCCTAGCTCAACTAAGAGACCAACGCGGTGTGAACTCTATTTATCACAAAAACTCTATCCACACTTGGCAAGTTGGCCCAACAGGCGAGGTGAAAAATGTTCAGATCACCTAAGTCTACATTCGCTCTAGTCTTGTTTGCCTGTCTTGCGCCGGGTGTCTGTTATGCTCAAGGCTACCAAATTGGCACGGCGGCAACTGCAGTTGAAATCGCGGGCTGGGACATTGATATTCGCCCCGACGGCAAAGGTTTGCCAGCGGGCAGCGGTAATGCTGTAAATGGTGAAGAGACCTACGAAACCTTTTGTGCTTCATGCCATGGTGTATTCGGCGAAGGAGAAGGCCGGTGGCCCGTTTTGACTGGTGGTGAAGGGACGTTAGCAGATGATCGTCCCGTTAAGACTGTAGGTAGCTATTGGCCTTACGCCAGCACGCTGTTTGATTACATTCGCCGTGCGATGCCGTTCAACGCACCAATGAGTTTGAATGATCAGCAGGTTTACGACACCACCGCTTATGTGCTTTACATGAACGACATAATCGAAGAAGACTTTGAACTGTCCCAAGATAATTTGGCACACGTGGAAATGCCTAATCAAGGTGGTTTTTATGTGGATAATCGCCCAGACGTGGCTAACCCACGCTGTATGGTAAATTGTGCAGATCCAGATAGCATGATGATGCAAAGTTCTTTAGCAGGGGTGACACCCATTGGCCATTTTGTTGAAGGTGCTGATGCACCTGCGGCAAGCCATTCGGGTCAAGATGAATTAGAAGCCAGTAAAGAAGCTGAACGTAAGGCAGCTATTACAGGTGAAGAATTAGTTGCTCCAGTTGCCCAGGAAGCTACGGCGATGAGTGATCAAGCTATGGCGGGCGAAGCGACGTATAAGGCCGCCTGCGGCGTTTGTCACACCAGCGGTTTAGCAGGTGCACCTAAAGTGGATGACGCCGATGCGTGGTCTGAAAGAATTCAGCAAGGAACTGATTTATTGATTATTCATGCATTACAGGGGTATGCTGGTGCCGAAGGGTATATGCCAGCCAAAGGTGGAAGAGCTGATTTATCAGACGAAGCAGTGACCAATGCGGTCCTATTTATGGTGGAATCTCAACAATAATGTTTAGACTTCATGAAGAAAAAAACGAGGAAAACCCAATGCGCAAAAGTATAATAAAGCACGCGTTACTCGGTTTGGTGTTGGTCGGAGCGTCAACAATGACGTTGGCCTCTGCCGATCAAATAGCCAAAGGTAAAGCACTTTATCTGAATAAAAAAGCGGGCAACTGTATTGCTTGCCACATGATTCCTGATCCAGATGCCAAGTTGCCTGGAAATCAAGGCCCTCCTTTAGTCGCCATGAAAGCACGCTTTCCTGATCCAAAGGTACTTAGAGCCCAAATTTGGGATCCAACTGTGAAAAACCCGACAACGATAATGCCTCCATTTGGTAAGCATTGGATCTTATCTGAAGACGATATAGACGCCATCGTGGCTTACTTATATCAGTACTAAACTATATTTCAGTGCCATTTAACTAAACGTGGCAAAGGACTAAATCAATGATGAATCGAAGAAGTGTTTTAAAAGCGGTGTTTACCGGTGGCTTAGTTGCCGGTATGGGTGTGCTCATGCCACGCGTAGCCATGGCAGCATGGTCTAAAATAGCATTTGAAGCTAAGTCACAAGACGCCGCTATGGGTGCCTTGTACGGCGCTGATCCCAGTGCTAGTGCAGAAGTTACACTTAAAGCACCAGATATTGCCGAAAACGGTGCTGTTGTTCCTGTTAGTGTGAAAAGCAGTTTAGCTGGCGTCACTAGTATTGCTTTATTTGTGGCCAATAATCCACAACCATTAGCGGCACAGTTCACTATCCCCGAAGGGACATTGGCCAACGTGTCTTGTCGTATTCGAATGGGCAAAACATCTGACGTAACGGCAGTCGTTACGACAGCTAGTGGTGTATTTAGTGCTTCTAAAGAAGTGAAAGTAACAATTGGCGGCTGCGGCGGCTAACGGCGAACTAGGAGAAATTATCATGGCAAAAGGTATTTTACGCGCCAAAGCAAAAGTCAAAGGCGACAATACAGTAGTAAAAATTATGGCTAAGCACGCTATGGAAACGGGTAACCGAAAAGATAAGAGTGGTAACAAGATTCCGGCTAAGTTTATTCAAACCCTAAGTATTGCCTATAACGGAAAAACTGTTATGGAAACCAACATGGGGACCGCTATTTCTAAGAACCCATACTTAGCGTTCACCTTTGTTGGTGGCGCTAAAGGTGACGAATTGCAAATGACATGGACGGAAAACACGGGCGCTAGCGCTACGGAAACCGCCAAAATTAAGTAGCCGGCAACGGCGACTCTATAGCAAGAGGCAGCAGATATGAAAATAATAAAATCACTGTTAGTCGGCGCATCCTTAGCGCTTGTAGCCAGTATCACCCAAGCCGCTAGTAGCGGCAATACTCTGGCATCAGTTGATCCAGAAGCAGACCGCTTAGCAATGCAAAGTTTCTTCCAGAAGCGCTTTCCACAAGTGCCGTTAGATGACTATGTCAATGGCATTTATTCCCTAGACGCCGGTTCACGCGAACAATGGGAAGAAATTGAAGAGTTTCCTCCTTATGAATTTGATATTGAAGAAGGTGAGATTCTATTCAATACAGCCTTTGCCAACGGTAAGTCTTATGCAGGCTGTTTTGCTAACGCTGGCATTGGTATTCGCCAGAATTTTCCTCGTTGGGATGAATCCCAAGGTAAAATAGTCACCTTAGAGTTAGCTATTAATCAGTGTCGTGAAGCTAATGGTGAGAAAAAGCTCGGCTGGAAAAAAGGTAAAATTGCCCAGATTTCTGCCTATATGGCCTACACGTCGCGAGACAATGTATTTGATGTGCAAATTCCAAATGATGAAGCTAAAGCCGCTTACTTAGATGGCAAGCAAAGCTTTTACACCCGCCGTGGTCAATTGAATATGAGTTGTGCTAACTGCCACATTGCAGGTGCTAATATTCTTATTCGTGCAGACTTGCCAGGACCTACCTTAGGGCACGTCACACACTTTCCAGTGTTCCGTTCCAAGTGGGGCGAGCTAGGTACATTGCAGCGCCGCTATGGTGGTTGTCAAAAGAACGTACGTGGTGTGCCACAGAAAACTCAGGGTGAAAAATTTCGTAACTTAGAGTTTTTCCAAACGTATATGTCGAATGGGTTAGTGGTTAATGGCCCTGGCGCACGTAAATAAGCAGACGAGGAGAACAACATGAAAAAGACGATTTCCCTTGTGGCGGCGTTGATGATGATATCCGGCGTTGTCGCTGCACACCCTTTTAATGAAGCCTTTAATGAGCAACGCGCCATGTATGGCAAAGGTCATAGCTTTACGTGGGATGGCCAAACCTACATTACGGATCATCCTGAAGAAGTGGCTGCAGCAGCAGAAGCGAACGCTGCTAATGCAACTAAGTTGCTTGCATCGGCGAAAGCCAAGTATGCAGAAGTAATGGCAGTTGACTTTGGTTGGACCTTAACCAAAAATTTACTTAAGTCTTCCAATAAGGCGCTTGAAGCTGGCGACTTCCGTAAATCTATGAATATATCGGCCCAAGCTGAATATCATTCACGTATGGGCATTGCGCAGTATCACCAATCCCAAACTGAATGGATTATGGCTGTACCTGAATAAGGTTTATGGTTGAAAAACACACAAGCCCACGTTCTGCTGTCATGGCAGTTCGGTGGGCTTATTTTTAAGCTTAATTAAGTCATCATAGGAATCTGTCATGTCTACTAGCCGTCGCGACTTTGCTCGTTTAATGGGAATTGCCGCAGTGTCGGGGGTGTTGCCTAGCCAAGGCTATGCCGCACAGAAAAAACCTGCAGACTTTTATGAAGTGCCTAACTTTGGTAATGCTCGTTTGCTGCACATGACTGATTGTCATGGCCAGCTTAACCCCGTGTACTTTAGAGAACCTAGCATCAATCTAGGCATTGGTGCAGCCTATGGCAAAGCTCCCCACGTGGTAGGTAATAAATTTCTTGATCATTTTGATATAGCCCAGGGGTCTATGGAAGCCTATGCTTTTACCTATTTGAACTTTGAAAAAGCAGCGCAAGAGTACGGTAAAGTTGGCGGTTTTGCCCATCTTAAAACCTTGGTGGATAGGCTTCGCACAAGCTATGGAAGTGAGAATACGTTATTTTTAGATGGCGGCGATACCTGGCAAGGCTCTGGTATTAACTTTAAATCTCGTGGCATGGACATGGTGCGGGCATGTAACTTATTAGGTGTTGATATGATGACGGGCCACTGGGAGTTCACTTATCATCAACAAGAAATTTTACATAACATCAGCCAATTTAATGGTGAGTTTTTAGCTCAAAATGTTCTCATTACTGAAGACGCTTTATTTGATGGTGCCGATGAGTATATTTATGATGAAGATTCAATGCGTGTTTTTAAGCCTTATAGCATTCGTGAGATGGGTGGTGCACGTGTCGCTATTATTGGGCAAGCATTTCCAAGGGTGAAAATTGCTAACCCTGCGCGTTTTGTGCCAGATTGGAGCTTTGATATCAATGGCGACATGATGCAAGAGTTAGTTGATGACTTGCGCCAAAATCAAGGTGTTGACGCGGTAGTTGTGTTGTCCCACAACGGCATGGATGTTGACGTAGCTATGGCTCAAAGGGTTACAGGCATTGATGCTATTTTGGGGGGGCACACCCATGATGGCGTACCTACACCGACACAAGTGAAAAATAATGCTCACACTACACTTGTGTGTAATGGTGGATCCAATGGTAAGTTCTTAGGCGTATTGGATCTAGATATTGGCAAGGGCAAAGTTAACGGTTTCAGATATCGTTTGTTACCTGTGTTCTCTGAATTGTTGCCTGCAAACCCAAAAATGACAGCACTTATTGCAGCAGAGCGCGCGCCTTATAGCAGCTGGATGGATGAAGAGCTGGCTGTTGCAGACGAAGTGTTATACCGCCGTGGTAACTTTAATGGCACATTCGATCAGGTTATTTGTGACGCTTTACGCAGTCACTATGACGCACAAATTTCCTTATCTCCAGGTTTCCGTTGGGGAACAAGTGTATTACAAGGTCAGACGATTACTATGGAACGTGTATTAGACCAAACCTGCACGACTTACCCCGAAACCTACGCCCGCGATATGACGGGGGAAGACATTAAACTCATTTTAGAAGATGTGGCTGACAACATTTTTAACCCAGAACCCTACCTGCAGTCTGGTGGTGACATGGTTCGCTTAGGAGGTTTAGACTACCGTTGTGATCCACTGGCAGCCATGGGCTCTCGTATCGACGAAATGCGCTTAGACAACGGTACTGTAATTGAAGCCAGTAAGACCTATCGTGTCGCCGGTTGGGCTACCGTAGGGTCACGTTCTGAAGGGGATAACATTTGGGATATAGTGGCACAACATTTACGTGACCAGCAAGAAGTCAAAATTGGCAAGCTTAATACGCCTGTTTTGGTTAATGTGGCTGGTAACCCAGGCTACAAAGCTTAGTGAGGTGGTTATGAAAAAATACATACAAGGCGTACTTATTGCATCTTTTTTTAGCCTACATTTCGGCCTAATAAGCACTGTAGTGAGTGCAGAAGAAATTACCATTAAGTCAGGTGAGTTGGGTTTAAATGCTGTGTTAAACGTAGCGGCCGAATCCATTAATAATGGCCCACTGATTTTGCTGGTGCATGGTACCCTTGCTCACAATGGCATGGAGATTATTGCCAGCTTGCAATTATTATTGGCTGATGAAGCTGTGAACAGCCTTGCTATTAATTTAAGCCTAGGCATCGATAATCGTCATGGTGCGTTCGATTGTACTGCGCCTCATGAGCACCGCCATGAAGACGCTTTAACTGAAATTGGCACTTGGGTTGAGTGGCTTAAGGGGCAAGGCGTAAATCAAATCCTACTTGCTGGCCACTCAAGGGGTGGCAGTCAGGTTGCGGCCTATAGCCAAAACCCAGATGCGAGTATTCTAGGTCAAGTACTAATAGCACCTGGGACTTGGAACCCTGAATATGTCGCAACAGCCTACTACAATCGTTACCAAAAACGCTTGCCTACCCTCATTGACGTGGCGAATCAGCAAGCCACCAATGGGTGGATGCCCGAACCTACAGACTTTATATACTGTAATAATGCACCTAAAGTAAAAGCAGCCAGCTTTTTATCCTATTATCAGCCGCCACAAACCCTTAATACTCCAGATCTATTAGTTGAAGGTGGCCTTCACACTGTGATTTTGGCTGGCAGTGAAGACACGGTAGTTAAGGACTTGCCAGAGCAGTTAGAGCTTCAGGAATTCTCAAATGTTGAATTTATTTTAGTAGATGGAGCAGATCATTACTTCCGAGATTTATATTCTGATGACATAGTGGAAGCGATATTAGACAGCATTGAGTCTTTAACCAAAGTGGATGAAAGCTAAATGAACAATGATTGGCGTGCAAAGCCATTGCACTGGCTGGTGTTTTTAATGCTCTGGGTACCTAATGGGCATGCAAACCAAGATGATACTTTTCCAATGTTTCAAGACAGCCGTTTACTAAAGCCAAACAAGGTGTTGGTATTGCTGGCTGAAGTTGAGAATTGTAGCTTTTGCAAACGAGTAAAAGAAGATTTCTTATTTCCGTTAACCATGGACCCTAACTTGGAACCCTTGTTTCAAGTTAGGCGCATAGACTTGAATTCACAGCAACTGTTGACCGATTTTTCAGCACAAAGAATTTCTCAACAAGACCTTGCCCAGGTTTTATTTGCTGACTTTTCACCAACCCTAATTTTTCTAAATCCGCGCTCTGGAGAACGCATTGGGGAAGATATTGTGGGGTTGGTCACACCTGATTTTTATGGTTTTTACTTGCAACAACAAATAGTTCAATCTCATGAACTACTAACTGGGCAGCTTTAGCCCTTGGAGAAAATGATGATATTACTCAAGTTTATGGCAGCCACTGTTGTGTTGGTGTCAACTTTATCAATGACCAGTGTGGTTCAGGCTGAAAATAAACCAGTGGCGATTACTAAAGCGCTTAGTGCAGTGACCATTACGCATAAAGGTATGGCGGTGGAACTGATGCGGGAGCAAGACAATGCCAATATGATTACGCAAGACTTTGCGTTAACGTCGCGCCCTTGTCCGCCATTTTGCATTCAGCCTATGGTTTTTGCTCCTGGAGTGGAAACCTTGGGTGAACTGGAAGTTATTGATCACTTAGTCCGCATGCAATCTGATGAAAAAATTCTAGTCATAGATTCCCGTACGCCAAACTGGGTAGCAAAGGGCACAATACCTGGTGCGATCAACATTTCATGGGTTAGTTTAACGCCTGCCAAAGGCGCTACCACTGAAGGCATAATGGACATTATGCTTAATCAGATGGATGTCACTTTAATCGGTGATGTAGACGAATTTGAGGTTGATGAAGCGATTGTTAACGGCACAGTTGCAGATGTATTTAATTACGCTCAGGCAAAAACTTTAGTGCTGTTCTGTAACGGTATGTGGTGTGGCCAATCGCCTGCATCGATGAAAACCTTGCTCTCTTTCGGTTATCCTGCCGAGAAAATAAAATGGTTTCGTGGTGGCATGCAAACATGGCAGGTATTGGGTTTAACGACTGTTAAATAGCCATTACTAGGCATCACTGTTTTGGTGCCAAGACTTTTGAGTTCTGCGGGGCCTTAATTAGCCTATGCAACCTATTAGGTTGCATAGGCTCCTGTGCCAACACGCCAAGCCTTTTTTATCATCGTTACTAAAGCTCAATTAGATTTTAAGCACTTTAGTGTCTTTTTGCGGCCTGTCTAAATCATAAGTCTGTACTTATAACGCTAAAAAGTTGGGGTATAACTCAGCTTATGATAACCTAGGTTACCTATTGGTAATAAAATATTACCAATTTAAAAACTTATGGTTTAAGCCGTGTCTATGAATACCTTATCAAATACATCTGACGACCTTGTGAAGCAGGCCGGTGAAGCTGGGAATGTAGCTGCACTCATCAGTGCCCTGCAACAATTGTTGCCAGCGTCTGGCCTTATTATGTCAACAGAAAGTCAAAGGCCTTTTGAATGTGACGGCTTGGCTGTATACCAGCAACTGCCTTTAATCACAGTGATCCCAGAAACAGTAGATCAAGTGCAAGGAATTCTGCGCTTGTGCTACTCCCATCGAGTGCCTTTGGTGCCAAGGGGGGCGGGAACTGGCCTATGTGCTGGTGCAATGCCCCATGCAGAGGGTGTCTTATTGGTGATGACTAAGCTGAATAAAATTTTACACATTAATCAACACACTGCCACTGCAAGAGTTCAGCCTGGTGTGCGTAACTTAGCGTTAACAGACGCAGCCAAACCTATGGGTCTTTATTATGCACCAGACCCGTCGTCACAGATTGCCTGCACTATTGGTGGCAACATAGCAGAAAATTCGGGTGGAGTTCATTGCCTTAAGTACGGACTCACAGTGAATAATCTGCTGCAAGTTACCCTAGTCACAATAGAGGGCAAATTGATTACCCTAGGGGGTGACGGTTTAGATGAACCCGGTATGGATTTATTGAGTTTATTTGTTGGTTCTGAAGGACTGTTAGGTGTAGTGGTAGAGGCCAAGGTTAAATTGCTACCGCGAGCACCACGGGTACAAGTTCTTTTGGCTGCCTACGACAGTGTTACTGCAGCCGGTGATTCTGTGGCGGCTCTCATCGCTCAGGGTATTATACCAGCGGGTTTAGAAATGATGGATCATTTAGCCATTAGTGCAGCGGAAGATTTTGTTAAAGTTGGCTACCCTACGGATGCTCAAGCACTCCTTATTTGCGAACTAGACGGTACAGATGCCGAAGTTGAAGAACAGCTAGCGGTGGTAAGCCAGTGCTTTAAACTCCACGGAGCAAAGAATGTCCGTGTTGCCAAAGATGCAGCAGAAGCCGATGCCCTTTGGCAAGGTCGCAAAGCTGCTTTTCCTGCGGTAGGGCGTATTTCACCAGATTACTATTGTATGGACGGTACGATACCTCGCAGCAAAGTAGGCCATGTATTGACCCGTATTAGCGAGTTGTCCAACACTTATGGCCTGCGCGTAGCCAATGTGTTTCATGCTGGTGATGGTAATCTACACCCGCTTATTTTATTTGATGCCAGCGTTGATGGTGAGCTTGAACGTGCGGAGTTACTCGGTGGAGACATTCTTACCTTGTGTGTTGACGTTGGAGGCACTATTACTGGCGAGCATGGTGTTGGTTTAGAAAAAATGCCACAAATGCCATACCAATTTGGTGATGCAGAGCTGGCGCAGTTTAGACGTTTGAAGGCTGCTTTTGACAGTGAAGAGTTGTTAAACCCAGGTAAGGGGATTCCTACTCTCAAATATTGCCAAGAATACCGGAGCTTGCAACATGGTTGATTTAACCCAGCAGTTGGAAGACCAGGTTCAACATGCGTACGTCACTAAAACGCCCCTTAAAATACAGGCTGGCAATACCAAAGCTCACCTTGGTCGGGAAACCTCGGGAGAGGTAGTTGATATGGCTAATCATACGGGTGTGGTTAGTTATAGTGCTACCGAGTTGGTCATTAGAGTGCGTGCGGGTACAAAAATTTCTCAACTCAATGATTTACTTGCTGAGCAGCAACAGCGATTACCCTTTGACCCACCGAGCTTCAACGGTGAAGCCACCATTGGTGGCACTGTGGCAGCAAATCAGACGGGTGCCTCACGGCCATGGTTTGGCGGTGTTAAAGACAGTTTATTAGGTTTAGGGCTTATTAACGGCTACGGTGAAGCAATGCAGTTTGGTGGCCAAGTTATGAAAAACGTAGCAGGCTTTGATGTGACGCGATTGCAGTGCGGTGCCATGGGCAGTTTAGGCCTTATTACAGATGTCTCAATCAAACTATTGCCAGAATTTAAAGCGGGCCATACAGTAACGTTTGAAATGACGGCAGAAGTTGCTCTAGAGGCTATGTTGCGATGGGCTAATCTTAGCCTACCCATTACTGGCATGAGCCACTTTCAAGGCCTGCTTTACGTTCGGTTGCAAGGTGGCGATAGCGGTGTTACCTCGGCAAGTAATTTTTTAGGTGGTGAGCAGCTCAACTTCGTTGCTGCGAAAGAATTCTGGCAAGCGCTAAAAGAAGGCCGCTTATTGCAGCCAACATCTAACCAGATACTATGGCGCTGGAGTGGAGCGAGTGACTCCCCGATTAGTGCCGTGTCAAACACGTCCTTGATTAACTGGGCTGGTGCTGAACGATGGATACTTGAAACGGGCTCAAACCCACCTTTAGAAGGCCTGACACAGCACAAAGGGGGAGATCGACTAGCGCAGGTATTTGGTGCAGTGAGCCCTCCACAGCAAGCTTTGCAGCAACGCATAAAATACGCCTTTGATCCCCATGGGATTTTAAATGCTGGCCGATTATATTCTTGGATGTAAACTATGAAAACAATCATTGCCAAAGAATTTGCTCACCAACCTCAATTTGCACCTGTTAAAGGCATCTTGCAGGCCTGCGTGCACTGTGGGTTTTGCACGGCTACTTGCCCTACTTACCTCCTTTTAGGAGATGAGCGTGATAGCCCTCGTGGGCGTATTTATATGATGAAAGCGATGTTTGAGGGCGAACCTGTTACCCAAGAAACTCGCCATCATTTGGACCGTTGCCTTACCTGTAGAAGCTGTGAAACAACCTGCCCCTCTGGGGTAGAATATGGCCATTTGGTAGATCTAGGCCGTGTGGTAGCAGAGCAAAAGGCACCCCGCCCAATAGCGCAAAAGCTGGTTCGCTGGAGTTTAAGACAAGTGCTGCCTTATCGCGCTAGATTTGGCCCAATGCTCAAGCTTGGGCAGTTGTTTCGGCCAGTATTACCTCAGGTACTGAAACAGCACATCCCTCTATCGGTTCCCAAACTGCTTGCCGTAAAAAGTAACCACAAACGCATCATGCTGAGTTTGCCAGGTTGTGCCCAAGCAAGTGCTGCACCTAATACTGACATTGCCGCAGCACAGGTGTTAAATAAACTTAATATTACCTTAAAGGTACTTCAGAAAAGTGGCTGTTGTGGGGCTGTTAATCATCATTTAAACGCTCACGAAAAAGCCCTTAATCAAGCTAGACACAATATTGATTTGATCTGGCCAGAATTACAGGCAGGGGCTGAGGCGCTAGTAATCACTGCTTCTGGCTGCGGTGCTGCACTTCAGGAGTATGGCTATATGCTGCGTGATGACCCCACTTATGCAAACAAAGCCGCCCAAGTTTCAAAGGCAGCCAAAGACATTGTGGAAATCTTAGGGGCAGAAGACCTTGCACCAGTAAAACAAAGTTTAACAAACGCTCGGTTGAGTCAACCTGCAAGTTTAGGCAAGGTTGCTGTGCACTGCCCGTGTACCCAGCAACATGCCATGAAACTGCCATACAAAGTAAAGGCATTATTAGACGGATTAGGTATAGAAACCGCACTCACCACTAATGATCACTTATGTTGTGGCTCAGCAGGAACTTACTCGCTGTTGCAGCCCAAGTTGAGCCATGAACTTCGTACACAAAAGCTAAAGGACCTAACCATAGATAACCCACAGCTTATTGTCACCGCCAATATTGGCTGCCAACTGCATTTAGGGGGCGCGGAAGATGTGCCTGTTAAACATTGGTTAGAACTGTTAGCTGATCAATGACACGGTGACTATTTACATAGTTTGACGCAATTTGGGGGAATTAATTGCCATTGTGTGAGTCTACTTAGTGGAATGATAATGTTAAGGAAAATGAAATGAAACAAATAACATCACAAACTATCCAGAAAATGACGACACAGCTTGCTTTAAATGTGACTTTAGCCGTTTCTAGCCTTGTACTAGCTAGCAGTGCTCAGGCCCAAACAATGCTGGTTAAAGTGCTACAGAATTCTGACGAGATCGTTGCTCAGGTTTATCAGGAAGTACCCGTTAAATCCTGTCGGTTTGAGAAAATTCCAATCTACGGCGCCCAAGCTGGAGGGCAACAGGCCTCTACTGCCGATGTTGTTGCGAGTGCTATTTTTGGTGGTTTATTAGGCAACCAGATTGGCGGTGGTGCTGGCAAAGATGCTGCAACCATACTCGGGGCTATTGCTGGTGCAGACATTGCTAATAAGAAAGGCAAAAGCAAACAAGTTATTGTGGGTCATAAGCAACAAGAAGTCTGTGATGTAGTAATGCAACAGCGCTCGGTGAGCCAAGTGACTGGC
>Ga0209712_10000032_pt1 | contig 125861 bp, 83 predicted proteins | sample ArcOceMetagenome_FD_187443 | JGI IMG/M metagenome (GOLD analysis project Ga0209712, IMG submission 187443) | Marine eukaryotic phytoplankton communities from Arctic Ocean - Arctic Ocean - Greenland ARC118M Metagenome (SPAdes) (version 2) | ecosystem: Environmental > Aquatic > Marine > Oceanic...
GGTAGTGATATTGATTCTCTTTGTCACTATCAAGTGCATGAGGGTTCCAAAAGTTAACATTGAGCACCCAAGGCTTAGAAGTGTCATGCATATTTACAATAAAGTCTTTAGCCTTTTGCGTAATATAATGAGTTTGAGGGATTTCGCTGCCTTTATAAGTGTTTGTTTTTGAATGTAGCAGCGGCTCAAAAAAGTCAAACCTATCTGAATCATCACCTGAGAGCTTAATTTCATATTTACCAACAAATCCAGACGTATACCCACTATCTTTTAGCTTTTTTGGATAAATATTGTCAGATTCAATAGCACCGGTTGCTGGTCGACTAAAAGTAAAGTCGTGAGTTCGTTCTGTTAGCCCGGTCAATATACTAATACGGCTTGATGCACAAATAGGAGTAGTAACAAATGAATTAGAAAAGCTCACCCCCTGATTTGCTAACGCATCTAAATTAGGTGTTTTTATAATAGGGTGATTTTTGCCTAGCAAATCCCAGCGATGATCATCAGCAAGGATAAAAAGAATATTTGGACGTTTGTTAGTCGTTTTTTTAACATCCCCTCGTTCGGCCCCATGAGAGTTAAACCCTATGGTAATTAAAGTTATTAAAAACAGTGTGTTTAAATACATTTTCATTTTATCCATCCAAAAATTTGCATCACTACTCGGAGTGAAAAAATCAAAACCAATCACCATAATGACTTATTTAGCTTGAAAATGACAGTTTTAATGTTACTGTAAAGAAATATTTGATTAACATACACACACACAAAATGAATAAATCAAGACAACACTGTTTATTTAAGGTATTTGTTAAGCCGTTGATTATCATGTCAATTATGTTCTTAAACGTAGCGTGCAGTAGTGAAAGAGAAACGCCCAGTTCTACACAAAAAGCCTTTGAATCAATTGCTGCTCCCATAGAGTTAAAAGTAGGTGAAGGTTTTGAATCACCCATTGGTTATTATGAAGGTAAACCTCGTTTTTCATGGGAAATAGCAAAAAATACTCACTCGAATTTCCAGTCATCTTATCAAATCCAGGTAAGCACAACTTTAGACTTACTTTCTGAGCAGCCAGACTTATGGGATAGTAAAAAGGTAAACTCACCTAAGACTAGTTGGATTCAATACCAAGGGCAGCCTCTCTCTTCAAGACAAAACGTATTTTGGCGTGTTAAAGTTTGGGATGAAAAAGGCAGACCCTCCGAATGGAGTGAACCGCAAAGTATAGAGCTTGGGCTATTGACTAATAAAGATTGGCAGGCTCATTGGATCGGTCATCCAGAAACCAAGCAATCCAAAAAACCTTCAAAGAGTACTATCGCTACCCCCCAATATTTTAGAAAGTCATTCAATATCAAAAAAAATATAAACAAAGCGCGTTTATATATTACTTCTAAAGGTGTATTTAAACCTTACATTAATGGTAAAGAAGTTTCTAAAATTGACGTAATGACACCGGGTTGGACACCATACAGTAAACGAATAGAAACCCTTACGTATGACTTGACTGATAAATTAACACTAGGGGAAAACACTCTTGCATCAATATTAGCAGGAGGCTGGTTTTCAGCACGGATAGCCGATTTAAAAGAGACAGATCATACTCACTCCCCTCTTTTACTTGCTCAGCTTGAAATACAATTTACTGATGGCTCCAAACAAATTATCAAAACAGATGAATCTTGGAAAGTAACTCAAAATGGTCCTATTCGTTTTGCTAGTAATTACGATGGTGAACATTATGCACAAGCTTTAGAGCAGCCCAATTGGAATAAAAATGAATTTGATAGTGCTAAATGGCAAAGCGTGTACACACAAAAAATAGATCCAACTATTAAGCTCAGCCCAAAAAGGCACGAGCCTATAAGAGTCATCAATGAACTTTCACCTGTCAAAATTATGAGTATTTCAAAAGATAGTGTGGTATTTGATTTTGGTCAAAACATGGTTGGCGTACCTGAAATAAAAGTACCGGCATTAGCCAACCAAAAAATTAAGATTGAATTTGCTGAAGCACTACACATGGGCGAATTTTATACTGATAACTATCGCAGTGCATTATCAACTAACTACTTCACACCATCCAAATCTGAGCGAATTACATACAAGCCCACGTTCACTTTTCATGGGTATAGGTACATAAAACTATCAGGCTTCGATTCATCAAAAGTTCCATCTAAGGACTGGGTGAAAGCACTGGTACAGCATTCTGATATCAAGCTGTATGATAACTTTCATTCCTCTCATACTAAGTTAAATAAGCTTTTTAAAAATATTAACTGGGGCCTTAAAAGTAACTTTTATGATGTTCCCCTAGACTGCCCTCAGCGAGATGAACGACTTGGTTGGACTGGCGATGCCAATGCGTTTATTACACCTTCAATGTACATGGCTGATGCGTATGGTTTTTGGTCAGCCTGGTTAGAAAGCATGCGTGAAGAACAAACTGATAATGGCAAAATTCCTTTGTATATTCCGTATGTTGAATGGATAAAATGGACCTCTTCAGGCTGGGGCGACGCCGCCACTATTATTCCTTGGGAACTGTACATGATGACTGGCGACAAATCAGTTCTATCAGATAACTACAGTATGATGAAAAATTGGCTAAAGTACCACGAGAGCCAAAGTAACAATCACATTTCTAACATGCAAACGTTTGGTGACTGGTTACAACCTTACCCGAAAGCGCAAGGAAAAAAAGCAAACCGAGGTGATACAGATTTCAGTTTAATTGGTACGGCATTCTATGCTCGTTCCGTAGAGTTAACGCTAGAAACAGCCAAAGTACTCAACCAGCAAGCTGATATAGAGCAACTAACGAAATTGCATCAACAAATCAAAGTCGCGTTTAGAGATACTTTCTTTGATCAAAACCTAAAGCCAAAAAAAGGTGAGGCCACGCAAACAGCTTATCTGCTTGCTTTGGAGTTCAATCTACTCGAGCAAGCAGAGGTTAAAAAAGCACAGCACCTACTTATTAAGCTCATCGATAAAGCTGACAATCACCTTCGCACCGGTTTCTTGGGAACACCGCTACTAGCATCAGCTTTGCAAAAAGCTGGCCGTAGCGATTTAGTCTATCAACTATTATTTAAAGAAAGTTATCCCTCATGGTTTTATTCAATCAACAATGGCGCAACGACAACATGGGAACGCTGGAACTCCTATTCATTAGAGAATGGCTTTAACCCACAAGGAATGAACTCTCTTAACCACTACGCTTACGGCACTATATCAAGGTGGTTCTATGAAGGAATATTGGGTGTTAAGCCTATAGAAGCAGGATTTAGAGAATTTAACGTTTCACCACAATTTTCTCATTATCTAAATCAGGTTAGCGGAACCATACCAACAACAAATGGTGCCATTGAACTCAATTGGACATTAGAGGGGAATGAAGCATCTATTTCTCTCACAGTACCAAAGAACTCCACAGCTATACTAGATTTGGCTCATTTAAGTAACGTAACAATTTTAAAGCAAGGCAAAGCTGTTACCCCTAAGAAAAGATTAACACCTGGGGAGTACCTGATTAATGGCAAAATTTAATTATATAACTGTACTACTAATGCTAGCGCTTACGGCGTGTGGTACGAGCGAAACAAAGCAAAACATACAAGATAAACAGGTTAAAGAACCCGTCAATATACTTGTATTTTTGGTCGATGATTTACGTAGTGATTTAGGTACTTATGGTCATGCGCATGTACGAAGTCCAAATATTAATAAACTGGCAAATGAAGGCGTAAAATTTACCAATGCTTATGCACAACAAGCGATTTGTGGGCCGTCACGAGTTAGTATTATGACTGGATTACGTCCTGAGACGACCGGGCTTTATACAATTCGCAGGGATGGTCGCTTGCGCCCAAATCAACCTGATATTGTTTCTATGCCGCAGCTTTTTAAAGAAAACGGCTACAAGACTATTAGCATAGGTAAGGTTTACCATAGTGTAACGGACGACCAAGAAAACTGGTCAACGCATATTAAAAAGCTGGATAACTTTTACGCTATCGCTGAAAACTCAAAAACGCGATTCGCTTATGAAGCTGGCGACGTAGATGACAACTTTTATAAAGATGGCAAAGTAGCAACGGATGCAATCAATACTCTAAAACAACTTAAAGATGATAAATTTTTAATGTTTGTAGGCTTTAGTAAGCCACACCTCCCCTTTAATGCCCCAAAAAAATATTGGGGTCTCTATGATCGAGAGCAGTTCACAGTTCCAAGTAGAGATAAACCAGAGAATATGTATAGGCTAGCTCTCACCAAGTGGGGGGAGCTTCGCATGTATGGCGGCATTCCGAAAAAAGGTGATGTTGATGATGAGCTCACTAAAACGCTTATTCATGCTTACTACGCATCAGTAAGTTACATGGATGCACAAGTTGGCCGAGTCATGAAAGCAGTAGATGAAATGGGATTACGTGACAATACAATGGTCGTGTTTATGAGCGATCACGGATATAAATTAGGTGAGTATGGTGCGTGGAATAAACACACCAATATGGAATTAGATACAAAGGTTCCCCTTATTATCAGCCGTGAGTTATCACATGAAAACCGACAAGCAGGTGTAACATCAAGCGCACTTGTCGAAAACGTTGATATTTTCCCTTCTGTAGCTCAAGCAGCCGGACTCCCCACCCCTAACATAGATGGTAAAAGCTTATTAGCCTTAGCAGATAACCCTGACATGCCATTTAAGAAAGCTGCTTATAGCCTATTTAATCGTGGAAAAATCATGGGAGTGACAGTGACGGACGGCCTTTGGCGCTATACAGAATGGCGAGATGCTAAAACGCAACGGATTAAGAGTACTGAGCTCTACAATCACACAGCCAGCGTTGTCGCAACCGCTAATGTGTCTGGCCAGAGGCAATATCAAACGCTTGAACAAGGGTTAAAAACCCTTCTACATGAAAAATTTCCACAAGACGCTCCATCGTTTTATGAAAAACGTCACATAAAAAACAATTAAGAAAAAACAATGAAACTACTTCAGCACACATTAATTACACTCTGTATTTGTATTTCTGGCTGCCAATCGTCTGCTACAACGGAATTACATAAAGATAATATGATCGAACAGCAAAATGAAATGACACATACTTTCACTGCTGACTTCACCTCCGATGAAGCAAAGCTAGGTGAGATTTATGATTTTTATGATATCGCAGTAAGGACCGAGCGCGGTAATCCTAAATCTAAACCCGCAACCTTTGGCCGTAAAGCTAAAGTGAACACAGTACGTATGCTAGGTGGATGGTATAACCAAGATCTTACTGGTGATACATATATTTGGGACGGTCAAAAATACGTCTATAATTTCAAAGCCGCGACTGATCGCATTGATAGTTGGCTTGAAAATGATTGGGATATATTCCAGATAGTGTTGGATAACCCACCTTGGGCATTCCAGCGTGGTTATAACTTTGTCAACGAGCCTGATGGCATACATTATTTAGCCAAAGACCGAGTCGGCGTTTATGGTAACGGTTTACCGCCAAAAGACGCAAAAGCCTGGCATAACTATATTTCAGCATTCATAAAGCACTTAGTTTCAACCTATGGCGAAGAAAAAGTAAATAATTGGCGATTCAGAATTGGCTCAGAAATAGATACTCGGCCACAGCATTGGGCCGCCACTCAAGAAGAGTTTTTTAAACATTATCAGAACACCGTTTTAGCAATAAAGTCTGTGCTACCTAATGCCATAGTTGGTACTCACTTTAGAGAAGCGACCCATAAAAGTAAGTATATTGACTATACAGGCAACACTGAGGATGCTTATGCTCCAAACTTTGTCAGCTGGGCAAAACAAAATAACGTACCCTATGACTTTTTAGCCATTTCCTATTACCCCCATATTACTCACCCCCATGAAATGGATATGCATGAAGTATATCAAACGCAAATAGCACCAATTCTCGAGCACCCTGATTATAACGATGATGCCCGTTTTGAGATTCATGAGTATAAATTTATCGTAAAAATGAAACGTGCTGGTTTCGTCAGTGTGGCAACGTCGCACAACTCTGCTTTTTTTGCCATGTTGTCAAAAATGATGCTCGAGAAAAACATAAAAGATGTTTACCAATGGGGTAATGCAAGAGATGGCTCCTATAGTCCGGAAGCAATGACGCAACTTGCACTCAACGATATGGTTGGCAATACTTTTTACCGTAATATACGAGGTGATACTCAATCAATCAGTGGAAATTATATTGATGGTATATTTTCTCAAAACTCAAACAACCAAAACATTGATATTCTTATGTTTAGCTTTAATAAAGAAAACATGGAATATCAAGCACCCGAGCCAATCTCACTTTCATTAAATGTCGGTAATCCAGTTGGTACCAAGTTTAAATACAGAGTTGCGCAAATTGATAATACAAGCAATTTCGATCAACTGTTTTTTGCAGATCACCCGAAAGCCATGATCCCACAAAGCCAAGGGGGCTGGCGTAAAAACGACGCCCATCCAACTGCATCAGCTACAAATGCATTAAACGAAACAGGGCTCAAAGTTTACAAAGAAAGCCTATCCAAATATGGAAAAATCAACAAACTCAACTGGGGCGAATGGCAACAGGGGAAGACTATCGCAGACAGTAACCCAGCGCATTCGCACGTACAGATAAAAAAGACTCTGCCCTCTTTTGCTGTACAAAGTTACCAGATTCGCTGGTAACAGATTAATTAAACTTTCGGAATGACAACAAATGACAACGATAAAAACACCATTTGCATTGCTGCTGTTAACCTCTCTACTTGGCTGCAGTCAAAACGACACAAATAACAGCGATACATCAAGTAAGCCTATTATTCACGAATCGTTTGAGCAAGGCGGCTGGAATGCTGAGAATACAACTTTACCAATAAGTACCCACCAACCTGGGCTAGATCCATCCCTGCCGATGAATTTTTTATTTGCTCAGCTACAGGGCCCCCACTCTTTCAGTATTGATGAATCTAAAGCACGCTCAGGCAACTACAGTGCAAAATTACTATGGAAAGCAAATAACCCATCACAATGGAACGGCGATCCGCAAAAGCTAGATAACACGGACCGTAAAGCCATGTTTCATGGTAAAAAAGCGCAAAGTAATATCTCAACCGTATGGTATGGATTTAGTGCTTACTTTCCGAGTGAACATACACAGTTTACACAAAATCAAGGCGCACTATTTTTTCAAATACACGGCGCTCGAGATGGTCAAAGTGAACCAAACCGCATCCCCCCGGTTGCTCTTAACCTTAAAAAGCAGGGCTTTAGTTTAGGCTATTCATGGGATAGCAAAAAAATCAGTACCAGCACCCAAGGTGAAGGCAATGATACCTTAATGATCCCCGCTAACCTTGCTGAATATCAAGATCGCTGGGTCGATTTTGTTTTAAAAGTTAACACCAACCCTTTTCAAGAAAAAGGCGGTATTACTTTATGGATCGACGGTAAGCAAGCCGCAGATATTCAAAACATACAGTTAGGTTACAACGACAAGCAAGGCGTTTATCCCTCTTTTGGTTGGTATTTATGGGGAGAATATGTCAATCGTGACCAAGACGTGATCATGTATTTAGATGACGTTAGGCAAGCTGAGGGAACTGATATTACCTATTCAAATGTCGCACCATGATAGGCAGATAATACTTAGCTAAAGCCTTACTCTGTTTAGGTTTTATAAGTAAATACTTAAATATAAACACGATAAATATTGAGATACCTTATGAAATTAACACTATGCAAAACGTTATTAGTTTCACTGGCAATTATATCTGGAACAACATCTGCCAAGCAGTTAGCTCCTGAAGGGTTTCAAAACCCAGAAAAAAAGTATTTACCTAAAACCTGGATGCATGCAATGAACGGCAACCTCAGTAAACCAGGTTTTACTGAGGACTTTAAAGCCATGAAAGAAGCAGGGATCGGAGGAGCCATTTTCTTTCATGTACATCGTCGTAATAAACCTTATTCTTCAGAAGGCCCTATCCGCTTTGGCACTGAAGAATTTTACGAACACCTTGTTCATGCTGCCGAACAAGCCGACAAAAATGATATAGAGTTTGGCATTCATAACGCCGACGGCTGGACTTCAAGTGGTGGCCCTTGGGTTACGCCCGAAATGTCAATGAAAAGGATCACTTGGTCAGAGCAGTATGTGCAGGTAACCCCCAATAATCATAATAACAAGACGCTTTTGCCACCACAGCCTGGTTACTACGAACAATTTTATCGTGATGTTGCAGTGATTGCGCTACCAGCAAATAAATACAATCAAAGCAACGCGTTTAGCAATGCGAAAGTAACGGCCTCAGATCCAACCTTAAATGCAGCACTTCTCACTGACAATGACTGGGATAGCACATTAACGTTCAACAAAAATAAAGCCAACAACTACTGGGTACAAGTTGAAGTTGATGAGCCGACTACGTTGCGTAGTTTACATATTGAAACGCCTAATCGGCATGGTGATGCCGCATTACAAATCTCCTCTGATGGAGTTAATTTCACCACCGTTGTTGAAAAGCTTCGCCGGCCTCGACCAGGAGCTAGATTATGGGCCTTTAGTCCGCAGCTTGTCAGTGAACAAACTGATGGTTACAAAGCCAAATTTTTCCGTTTAGTGTTTGACAAACCAATCACTCTTAAGCGTTTTGACTTGTGGTCGGTGCCAAGAATTGATGATTGGTTTTCAATGAACTCAATGGAGCGAGGTCAGGTAAGTTTAACACCCCAAATTAACTCGGATGCAATTACTAAAGCAAAAGATGTTTTAGTACTGAACCGTGGTAAATTACCCAAAGATGGCATAAAACTACCCGAAGGTAACTGGCGTATATTGCGTTTTGGTTACACTAGTACAGGCGCCTATAACGTCCCCGCGACTGTTGAGGGTGAAGGCTTAGAAGTCGATAAGTTTGATGCCAAGGCGCTACAGTTCCACTTTGATGCCTTTGTAGGTAAGTTACTAAAGAAAGTCCAAGCGAAAGGCATTAAATCTCTTAAAACCACTGAAATTGATAGTTATGAAGTGGGAGGACAAAACTGGACCTCAGGGATAGAGCACACCTTTCAAAAAAAGTTTGGTTACGACTTTATCAAGTGGCTGCCCCTCTTAACAGGTAGGGTAATAGAGTCACCTGAACACACAGGTGCAATTTTACAGGAATATCGACAGCACTTATCTGATCTCATGGTAGAGAATTACTTTGGTGAGTTTACCCGTTTATCTCACCAATATGGTTTAGAGTCGTACATTGAACCTTATGGCTGGGGTCCATTTGATGAATTAGCCTCTGGCGGTAAAGCAGACCGTTTAATGGGTGAATTTTGGGTGAAATCATTCCCGGGCACAGACAAGGTTTATCATGGGCGAACTAGCGCTGCAATTTCATCAGGTCATATCTACGGTAAGAATATCATTTCCGCAGAATCTTTTACCTCTACGACCGTAAACTGGAAAGGTCACCCATATTATTACAAACATCATGGTGATCATATGTGGGCAAGAGGTATTAACGAAACCATGTTTCACCGCTTTGCTCATCAACCAAATAATCACATTAAACCTGGGATGACTATGGACTCAATTGGGTCTCATATCGATCGCACACAAACATGGTGGAATAATGGCGGCACACACTGGTTTAAATATTTAGCCCGAGGTTCCTACCTTTTACAACAAGGAGTGCCAGACGCTGACTTTTTAGTGCATTTAGGTGATGTTGCGCCAGTGCGTGGCAACAGCAAAGTTGAGATACCTGCCGGTTTTGGTTATGACTTCACCAACACCGATGTTTTGCTAAATCGTGTCAGCGTAAAAGACGGCTGGTTGGTACTGCCTGAAGGCACTCGATATAAAGCCTTATACTTAACCAAAACTGATTATCTCCACGTGAAAACATTAAAACGTATACAAGCCTTAGTAGCCGCAGGTGCGACGATTATCGGTAATAAACCAAAAGAAGTAATAGGGTTTAGTGAGTGGCAAAATAAAGCAGAGTTTAAACACATTGCTGATGAGCTTTGGGCTGACAGCTCAAACACCATAAAAGCTTATCACAAAGGACGTGTGAGTAATTTAAGCCTTGAAGAGACCATTAAGCAGCTTAAGTTCCAGCCTGATCTTTTGATAAACAATGAGCCTGTAAAAGTGTTTGCTAAGCGCCGTATCAATGGAAACGACTTATACTTTTTTCATAGCGAACAGCCAACGTTTCAACAAATCAGTATCGATATCCGTGATGGCGATGGTATACCAGAGATCTGGAACAATACCGATGGCACAATCGAGCCAGTACAAAATTACCGCAGAAATGGAAACCGAATAATCATTGACTTAGCACTTGAGCCTTACGCTAGCCGGTTTATTTTGCTCCGTCGTGACAACAACCCACCAAAATACACAGGGACCCACTCTCAACTTGTGGAAGATGTCTATCTAAATGCTAAACAAGGCGCGAAACTCAAAGAGTTAACAGGGCCTTGGAGCGTAGAATTTGATCAAGATTGGGCTGGCCCCGGCTTAGTTACTTTTAATAAATTGCAAGACTGGAGCACACGCCCAGAAGAAGGTATTAAGCATTATTCTGGCACCGCTCAATACTCTAAAACGTTCTCTATCACTGAACAGCAAGTCAAAAAACAAGCCCCTATTTATCTTGATTTAGGTGAAGTACAGCAAGTCGCAGAAATCACGCTCAATGGTAAGAGTTTAGCTACCTTATGGAAGCCACCATTCGCATTAGATATCAGTAATGCGCTCAAAGCAGGTCGTAACCTATTAGAAATAAAAATTACCAATACATGGGTTAATCGATTAATTGGAGACGAAGCCCTACCAGATACCAGTGGTTATAGAATGACGGGGAAAACGGTTCATTGGCTTAATGCCAATGAACCACCGCCAAAGAGTGAGCGTGTGACTTTCACAGGTTATAACTTTTTTGCAAAAGAAAAAAATAGAACGTTACAGAGTTCAGGGTTAATAGGCCCTGTTCGAATAATTCAACCAAGCTTTTAACTTGACAACATTATGAGTAAAAAAATGAAAATAGCACACCTCACTAAAATTATTGCATTAATAATAGCCGCGAGCTCCTTTAATTTATTTGCTCTAGATTGGAAAGCAGAGTGGATCTGGACTAAGCAACGAGCTGGTAACCCAAATACGTGGGTCGCCTTGCGCAAAGAAGTCACCCTTGATGATATTAACCAATCAGCCACCGCGTATATCAGCGCCGATACTAAATACTGGCTTTGGATCAATGGTGAGATGGTTGTTTTTGAGGGCAGCTACACTGGGGGGCCTTCACCGGTCAAAAGCGCCCCTAGAGTTGATGACTTTGCAATAGCATCAAATAAGTACTACGACACTGTCGATATTAAAAAATACTTAAAAAAAGGGAATAATACCATTGCGGCTTTAGCTTGGTACTACGGAGATAACGGCAAGAAAGGCACTCATATTTCAGCCTCAAAGGCCGGTTTTATTTTTCAAGCACATATTGGCGACACCGTTATTACTTCAGACGACACGTGGAAAGCTAAAGATCATAAAGCCTACCAACCAACCTTTAAAGATTCCCCTTACAGAGTGGCAGCTTGGAATATTAACTATGATGCCAACAAGAATTTAGGTGACTGGGGGGAACATGCGTGGTATTTGCCCAATTATGATGACTCATCTTGGCAGTCTGCTAAAAGTATGCGTAGCCCACCGGCTGCTCCTTTTTATAAGTTGTATCCAAGTGAAATCCCTATCATAAAAAACAATGGGTTATCAAATTGTACAAACTTTAATGAGTCCGACTTTCCATTCGTTAGCGACGGCAAAAAAATAAAGTGCCATTTAGATTTTAATAAAAACTTTACGCCTTTTTTTGATATTGAAACTGAGGCTGGCCAACAAGTCCATGTGAAATCAAATATGCGACTTAGTACCATCGAAACGTTTTATACCACAAAACAAGGTCGTCAGCAGTTTGAGTCATTCTCATGGACGAATGGCCGCTTTATTGAATACACCATACCCAAAAGTGCCATTGTACACGGCTTAAAATACCGTTGGACGGGTATTGGTAGTACCCCCGGTCACTTTGAATCGGACGATACATGGCTAACACGTATATGGCAAATGGCTGAAAACACGCTATATATATGCGCACGAGATAACTTCATGGATACCCCAGACCGCGAGCGAGGGTTATGGATTGGTGATGTTGCAGACCAAGCGAGCTACCTGTTCTATTCAATGGATAAACCCGGACGCGACCTGCTAAAAAAAGCAATAAAAGTAACAATGGCTTTTAGTGATAGCGAGTCAGGTATCTTTGCAGGTTTAGGACCTGGACGTTTTCGTGAGCTACCCGCACAAAGCCTTCAATTTATTGATCAAGCAATTTGGCACTACTATTACAATACCGGTGATAAAGAAACACTCGACTATGCTTACCCTTATGTTCACCGCTACCTGACCCTATGGGAAATTAAAGATAATGGACTGCCCACATTCAGAAGTGGTGCATGGAAATGGACTGATTGGGGTCCACAAGAAACGATAGATTATGGCGCGATCCAAAGTGCTTTATATTACAGCGCATTAGTCGCGGCGAAAAAGATGGCTATTGCACTTAACAATAAGCAGCATCTTGATTATTACGATACTCGCATAGAATCCATAAAAAATGCTTATCAAAAACTTTATTGGCAAGATGGTTTTTACAGCAGTGATCCCAACAAGTTTAAAGATGATCGCGCTAATGCAATTGCAATCTTGTTTAACTTAGCTAAGCCATCTCAGTATCAGCAAATTGTAGATAATGTTTTGATCCCTAATCAATTCGCAAGCCCTCACTTTGAATGGATGGTGTATAACGCTATGGCTAAAGCTGGCCGCTATGAGGACGCTCTAGCAAGAATGAAACAGCGCTATGCCAAACAAGTGAACAACCCTGCCCTTTCAACACTTGCTGAATACCTACCAAGTGGCGGCACAGAAAACCACGCATGGAATGCCCCCAGTACAGTCTTAAGCCAGTATATAGCAGGTATTGAACCCACTTCTGTTGCATGGGAGTCATTCAACGTACTACCAAATATGGTCCATTTAAAGAATATTAAACAAAGGGTACCTTCAGTCAGAGGCGATATCGATTATGAAATAAATCGTAATGATAATTCGATCAACATATCTCTTAAGTCCCCACAAAATACCAACGCAATAGTCGGCATTCCTAGAGAGTTTTTTAATATAGAAAGCGTCAGTTTTAATGGCGATAAAGCGTGGCTTAAAGACACCTCATTTTGGTCTAAACCAAAAAAGATTGAAGGGGTAACATTTATAGAAGCTGATAAAAAATACTTAAAATTTAAAGTAACAGGTGGTACTTGGAATATTGAGGCTTTATAAAAGTGTGCTGCTTAAATATGTTCTTGTTATACAAACACTTTCTAAGTAAGGCAGCTTATTTTTTGCATACTTAGAGAGTTAAATAAGTCAATAATGAAATAGTAATAATTTTGTAGATTAATGAGCTTATTCAAACGTAAGGCGAGAGTGTTGATTACTTAGATGTTGCACCAAGCATCTAAGTAATCCTCAGCAAGCTGAAGTAATTGTGCAGCACTTTTCCTTGTACCTAGTAAACTATTGAGATATCTCAGTTCATTGGAATAAGACACTTATTCAGCTACTAATGAAGTAAGAATATCCGAGATAATCATTTTGTTTTCGACAGTTTCAGTTGGATCCTCCTTCATATAAACGAGTAACCTTACTAAGGCTGAGACATTTCCTAATTTTGACCGTTTAGATATTACTAAATTTCGTAATAGTTTGAGAACATCTTCTTTATTATCCTCGTCGGCTTCCTCTAACAATTTATAAATCGAAACACCTCTATAAGTGGTATTTGACAAGAGCACATCTAAAGCTAATGCTTTAACGTTTTTATCCGACGAGTACTGGTATATCAAATGAATAGGAGTCTGATATAAATTGGCTAATTCATACTGATCTTCATCAGCTAGAAAATTAAGTAATACCGCATATTCATACTCTGATAGGTATAAATTAAAAATAGTATCTAAAGTTTGTACCTGTGTAGACTTATCCTCTAGCGAAAATATTAGTTTTATCGCATCGATACGATTTTCGAGGTCATGATGATACAACAGCTCATTTATTGCCGCTTTTATTTGTGATGTTGATCCAAGGGCTAAAATTCTTCGCAGATAGATACGTTGCTCACCATGCGCTAAATCGGCAAAGGTACTAAGCAATTGATAATAAATAACTGAATCAGATGATGCTAGTTGAGCAACTTTGTTTAGCATGGCTTCTGACGATGAAATAATATCGTCATTTGACATGGGGTGACCTAACCTTTCTATCCAGCTATGTATATCTTTAGTATGTCTGTTAATTCTGGGATTTTGTTTATGTGAAAGAGGCGAGGAAATAATAAAGTCTTTTTCTACCAATTCCTCTTTTTTTGGAAGGGTGCTTTTTGAGTCATCATCACTCAGTCTCTTCAAATCATCTAGTGTATCATTTTCTGATTGGAGTATTTGCTGCACGAAGAGTAATGCAAATAAAGTTACACCGATCAAAAGTGTAACTTTACGTAATGTCATTATTAACACCAACAAGTCACCATTATTCGTTTACAGAACGAATATCAATATAACTATTATAAGTATTTCCGGTGATACTAATAGGCGCATTACCTTGCTTAGACAATGCAATCACTGTTTTATTACGTCTTTGCGAAGTTGAGCCATCAGCACTGAAATTATTATTTCTCATTTGATTTAAAGTACCACCAAGGTTCTCAAAAGTTACACCTCTATATTTACCGCCACCGCCTAACGCACTTTCTGAACCAGCAACTTTGCCGCCTAAGTTAATAATGGCGTTACCATTTACTTTTGAATTACGCGTATTTTCTAATAATATCCCTCTTACAGAGCGATTGATTTCGTTATTTTCAATTGTGATATTTGACGCTACACGCCCTGGCAAGTTTTGCTTAATGCTAAGCCCAACTGCAGTGTCTACAATCTCGTTACCGCGCATCACTATACCATCAGCACCACGCTTAGAGGATATACCGTCATATGCACGCTTAATAACATTATTTATTAAGTGGTACTCACTTCGCATATTCGCATTTTGGCCATTAGCAGACACATAAATACCCGCATCGCGAATACCGTAAAACTCACTGTTTCTAACTTCACCACGTTTTACGGAGCTCATAAATACACCACTGTCACCGCCCGCGTCCGAAAAAACCTTATCAGAGCCTAACGTTCCGCGCATGAGCACACCATCAACAAGTGCGTTATCTATTCGCTGCGGCCCATTTGTCCATGCACCTCTTATAGATAATGCATCACCTGTTTTCTGAACTCCTTGCCTAGAAGGTGGTACAAGACTTTGAATTGGTACAACGGCTGAGTTATCAGATTTTGAAAATTCAAAATACCCTCCTTTCCAACTTACATTTGCGTTTCGCTTATTAGAATAACGGCATTGATCAGAAGCACTTTTCACTGCATCAATACTAAACATGTCACCATCAAGCCCTGTAGCCGAAGTAAAGGTAGCTCCTGATGCATTTACCGTTAAATCTTTTCTAACAACGATAGTAATAGGCTTAGATATAGTAAAATCACCAGTGATTGTAACTGGAACACCGGTATTAGTAGCTCTTTGCAGCGCCTCAACAAGTTGTGAATAATTTCCGCTGGCGGGATTAAATGGCTTTTTGGTACAACTATTTTGCACTGCTTGGGCTAAACCTGATGTCGCTGACAGCGATAGAGCAATACTAAGGAACCCCAATAGTTTTATTTTTTTCATTTTATACCTTATATTATCTGACTAAATATGATCAATAGTTAATGATATTGACTATATCGGACTGCTTTTGAATACTACAAAACTAACAAATATTTAACAAGATAAATAATTCCCAAAATGGGGTCGATGTGAAAAGTGGTGTTTACAGTAAAATATAGATATAAAAATATATTAGCTGGAGTTTTTCGCTTTCCAATAAAAGACTTTAAGAAAGCATATATTGTAAAAAGCAATTTGATATAGTGAATAATGTATTCATTGTAGGGTTTTCACATAGGTGAACATTTATTGATTTAATAAGCTTCAGTTACAAAAAATAATATGTCTTATCTATGCTTGGTCTAATACACCATATTTAATAAAAATATGGTGTAATTAAAGCGTTTTGTTTCCACATAACTGCTAGGACTCCTAATAAATAGGTTTTCCTGTAGTTCAGAACAACTATTAATATGCAACCAAAGAATGTGGACCTAATTCATTAATTGATTTTGCACCAGTCAACGTCATCGCTACTCTCATCTCTTTTTCATAAAGGTCTAGTAAATGCTCAACGCCTTTTTGGCCATTCGTTGCTAAGGCGTATATATAGGAGCGCCCTAACATCGCGGAATCGGCACCTAAGGCCAACATTCTGACGACATCAAGCCCGTTTCGAATACCTGAGTCTACGAGAATTTTTATATCACCCTTCACTGCGTCGGCTATCTTAGGTAAAGCTCTAGCCGACGACAAAACGCCATCAAGTTGTCGACCACCATGATTGGATACAACAATCCCATCTGCGCCGAAGCGAACGGCATCTTTAGCGTCTTCTTCATCTAAAATACCCTTAATTATCATTGGACCATCCCAAAAATCTCTTATCCATTCAAGATCTTTCCAGCTAATCGATGGGTCAAAGTTGTTACCAAGCCAACCAATATAATCGACTAAAGACGTTTTTTCGTTGCGATATGCAGAGATATTTCCAAGATCGTGAGGTTTACCCATTAAACCCACATCCACAGCCCAGCGAGGATGTGTCATGGCTTGTAATATTCGTTTTGACGCTGCGAATGGGCCACTCATGCCAGAGTGCATATCCCGGTATCGCGCACCTGGTACAGGCATATCTACTGTGAATACAAGGGTTTTCACGCCAGAAGCCTTTGCTCTTTCTAGCGCATTTTTCATAAAGCCTCGGTCTTTCAACACATACAACTGAAACCACATTGCGCGGTCAATGTTAGGAGTAACTTCTTCTATTGGACACACTGACACTGTAGACATTGTAAAAGGGATACCTTTGTTTTCAGCAGCCTTAGCAGCTTGTACTTCCCCACGCCGTGCATACATGCCGGTTAAGCCTACAGGCGCCAAAATTAAAGGTAGGTCTAACTTCTCCCCAAATAGCTCTGCACTTAAATCTAGGTCAGACATATCTTTTAAAACACGCTGCCTTAAGGCTACATCAGATAAATCTTGTACATTTCTACTTAGAGTATGTTCTTTGTATGAGCCTCCATCAATATAATGAAATAGAAAAGGAGGTAGTTTAGCTTTAGCAGCTTTGCGGTAATCTGTAGAGGCTGAAATAATCATTTTACTTCCAATAGAACATATAGTTATTGTGTGTTGGATAAATATACGCCACTTAATATTGGCTGTATATTAGCAATAATAAAAAAGACTGTTTCTAATATCAAACCAATAATTACGCAATAATGTTATCCCAACTCCTGTTTCGCTTGCTCGTCTCTTATGTAACTTCCATACTTTAACACGCGTAGCGTACAGTCATTTCCAGATTATCCAGTCTATATAAAGCCTAAGCCTGAATATTAGGATGCTCAGTAAAGATATGTAAATTAAATAGCTATAAAAGCTGGAAGGTATATTTTCAATAATTAAGTACAACCGTTTGAGGTCATTATGTCAGTTCAAGCTACTATTGCGATAAATCGATTTGGTTTGGGAGCAAAACCCTCTGAGTTCATAGCCGCTCATAAAGATCCTAAGCAATGGCTCATCAGTCAGTTGCAACTTAAACCTGCTATTCACTTTAACTCCGATGTAGCCCACTCTAATGAAATCATGCAGACGTTGGCTGAACTACGGAAGCAAAAGAAATCAGATCAAAATAATCTCAAAAGCGACAAATCCTCTGAGGCACCGCAAACCAAAACACCTAAAGTAAGTTATCACCGACAAACTTACCTACAACTAAGTATTGATACGCTCAAGCATGCAATTAACTCAGAACATAGTCTAAATTGGCGACTGTTAGACTTCTTCTCTAACCATTTTAGTGTCAGTAGTGCCAGTACTGTGATGACCGCATTAGCGCCAACACTAGAGCGCGAAGCCATTGCCCCTAACTTATTGGGCCGATTTGATGATTTACTCATTAGTGTTATACAACACCCTGCAATGTTAATTTATTTAAATAACGAAAAATCATTTGGGCCTAATTCAAAGGTTGCTAAAAAGAATGGCCGAGGTTTAAACGAAAACTTAGCCCGTGAAATTTTAGAGCTGCATACATTAGGTGTCGACAGTGGTTACAGCCAAAAAGATGTAATTGAATTAGCAAAAGGAATTACTGGTTGGAGCGTAGCTAACCCACTTAAAGATAAAGAGCAGGGCTTTAAATATCGTCGTTCAGGACATGAACCTGGAGTACGTACTCTATTAAATAAAACGTATTCACAAAAAGATAGTGAGCAAGGCAAAAGTATGCTCCGCGATTTAGCTGTACACCCAGCAACAGCCAAGCATATTAGCTATAAACTAGCCCATCACTTTATTAGTGATAATCCTCCAGTAAGCCTAGTAAATAAAATGGCTGAGTGTTGGCTGGCTACAAATGGTAATCTCAAAGAAGTCATGACTACGCTGATCAATGCTGATGAAGCATGGCACGCAGAGCAGCTAAAATTTAAAACCCCTCGTGAATTTGTAATTTCATCGCTTAGAGCGCTGGATTTGAAAACCAATAATCGACAACTATATTCATCGCTGGTAACTCTTGGTCAGCAACCATTTAAAGCAGGATCTCCGGCAGGTTACAGTGATAAAGAAGATGACTGGAATGGCGCTAGTGCTTTAATTTCAAGGGTTAACTGGGCATCCACAGTTGCAGCTAGAGCCAAAAAAGTACAGATTGTAGCCATCATAAAAAATAGTTTTTCAGAGTCTATTAGCCAATTGAGCTATCAAACCATATCTAGAGCAGAAAGTCGCAAGCAAGCGCTGACATTGTTTTTAATGAGCCCAGAGTTTTTAAGGAGATAATGATGGAACGTAGAGACTTTATTAAAGCGTTAGGCGCAAGTTTAGTGGTGTTTCAAACCCCTTTATTAGCAATGAGCTTGGAAGCGAATCAGCCAGCTAGTGCGCAACCAGCAAAACTTGTGTGGGTTGTATTGCGTGGAGCTATGGACTCACTGGGTACTGTAGTTCCTGCATTTGACGCAAACCTATTAAAGCAACGGCCAAAACTCGCAAGCAGTATCAAAGAACAACTATTACCGTTGGATAAGGGGTATGGTTTTCACCCAGCACTAGCAAACCTTCATCAATGGTATAAAGATAAGCAGCTTTTACCTGTTGTTGCTGTTTCATCTGGCTATAAAGAACGCTCTCATTTTGATGGGCAAGATTATTTGGAAAGTGGTTTAGCTAGTATTGATCATGACTCTGGCTGGCTAGCAAGGGCTATATCTCAAAGGAATGTTAATGCCATTGCCCTTGCACGCTCAACCCCTATTAGCTTACGTAATACACCACAAGCAAATACTTGGTATCCGAGTAGATTGAAAGATGCTGATAGTGATGTGTATCAAGCATTATCAGCTATGTATGCTAATGATAAATTGTTACTTGAACGTTTAAACCAAGGTCTCGCATTACAAGGGCTCACGCAACAAGAATCAAGCAAAAGCACCGGTAAATTTGTTGATTTAAGTAAAGCATGTGCCAAGTTAATGATTGACCCAAAAAGTAACGTTGACTGCGCAATGCTAGAGCTTGGCGGGTGGGACACACATAGCAATCAAAATAACCGCTTAGCAAGGCAACTAGAAGAACTTGATAACGGCTTGCACGCGCTTAAACAGGGGCTTGGGACGCAATGGCAAAATACGGTTGTTATAGTAGCCACTGAGTTTGGTCGAACGGTTAAAGAAAATGGTACCCTAGGTACAGATCACGGCACCGCAAGTGCCATGTTTATCGCTGGTGGAAAAGTAAAAGGTGGACAAATTGCTGGCCAGTGGCCCGGCCTTGCTGATGAACAGCTTTTTGAAAAACGGGATTTAATGCCTACTTCAAATACGTTTTCGTGGATTGCTAAGACCCTCAATGAACACTGGAAATTAACACCTCAACAACTAGCACATGTATTCCCCTCAGTCACCATTGCAAGTGCCTCTGTGATCCGAGTTTAAGTCAACATTTTTGCGCCATAACAGACGTAGTCTCTGGTTAGAATCAGACAGAGGAATAAATCCCAAAAACAATAAAAGCCTCAAATGAGGCTTTTATTGTATAATAATTTATCTGTGGCTAACAGCTATCGGTAGGTTTAACTATCTCTGCAACCACACGTTTGCGGAAAACCTATTGAATTACTTTACGTTTTTTTAATGGATACCATTGCTCGATTTTTTTCGCCAGCTTAGCAGCCACCTCAGGATATTGCGTAATTAAGTTATGTTGCTCATGCTCATCAGTCGCAAGATGAAACAACTGCGGACTCGTTAATGTGGTATGACGTTTACGATATTTATCAGTTTTTCCATCGTAGCTTAATATTAACTTCCAATCGCCATCAATAACCCACCTGTACATCAGTGAACCTTCAGGGTCATCTAAATCAGCAATATCATGTGCAAAACCCTCTCCAAAAATAGCTTCGCGATCAATAGGGGTTTCCGAGAGCATATTATCCATCAGATTCAAACCAGGCATATCTTTTGGAATAGGTACGCCTACCGCCCCAAGTAATGTAGGAACGATATCAATGCTACTTATTAAGTCATGTCGTAATTGCGGCTTAAGCTTATCGGGCCATGAAAAGATAATAGGTGTTCGAACTCCTGCCTCACTGGGGCTTTGTTTTGAGCGTGGTAAAAAGCTGTTTAATCTATCAGGATTTGATATCCAGCCATTATCTGAGACGTAAACAATAATAGTATTATTTTTAACCCCTTTTTCTTCCAGGTGATTGAGTAGTGTTGCATTTGTTTCATCAAACCACTCTATCATTGCATAGTATTTTTTTACTGACTCGGGCAAGTCTAACGACTTGTATTTTTTATAAATCCTATCAACAGGATTATGAGGTGAGTGCGGCATGTAGGGTGCGTACCATACCAAGAAGGGTTTTTTGTCTTTAACCGCTCTATCTATGAATGAGGTCACAGGCTCCATACCTTCACGGCCAATTTTAAGCCCATCATCACCATGACGACCGCCTTTTTTAGGAAAACCACGAGTCATCCCCTCATCAAAACCGCCTCGCTTATAACTTCCTTCCCACCATTTACCGGATTGAAAAGAGACATACCCTTTTGGTTTTAGAAGCTGAGGTAATGTATCAACATTGTCTATTTTAGAAATTAGCTTTTCACGTTGTGTATTATGCTCAGCGGATCCTTTTTTACCATACACATCGAAGGCAGGTGTGTTACCTGTGATACCAATGGTTGACGCGTAATATCCGGTGGCTATTGTAGCCAAAGAAGGTCTGCATAATGCAGTCGGTACATATCCAGCCTTAAATGTCAGACCATCCCGGGCTAATTTATCGAGTGTAGGCGTTTTGACAACAGGGTGTCCCATAAATCCATAATCATACCAAGCATGATCGTCTGATAGGATCAGCACAATATTAGGGGGGGATTCATCTGCGTAGGCAGGGCTTATAACAAACGACAAAAACAAAGTATAAAATAAGACTTTGAAATGACTTTTTATATTATCCATAATCAAGCTCTATATTGTGTTAAGTGGGATGAAGTTCAGTGTGTGGAAAAGCTTGAATATACCGAAGATACTCAAGCTCTTTTTTGCAATCAGTATCTATTGATACAATTAAGCTCTTCGAAAGTTAGACGCAGCCTTTGAGCCATTGATAGCTCTATTTGGCGCAGCCATACTCGAGGGTCATAGTATTTTTTATTTGGTGAATCAGGATCATTTGGAGAGCCAATCTGAGTTTGTAAATTATCGCTGTTGTTTTGGTAATACTTATGTACACCTTGCCAGCATGCCCATTGAGTATCGGTATCTATATTCATTTTTATGACGCCGTAACTGATGGCTTCTTTGATTTCTGCTGCTGTAGACCCTGAGCCACCATGAAAAACAAAGTTTAAGCTATTATGTTCAAGTTCATACTTATCTTGAACATATGCCTGTGAATTTTTAAGAATAAGAGGTGTTAATTTTACATTTCCTGGCTTATATACCCCGTGCACATTCCCAAACGATGCGGCAATCGTAAACGCATCACTAACTTCGCTTAACTGCTCGTATGCATAAGCTACATCTTCAGGTTGTGTATATAGTAGCGAGCTATCAATACCAGAGTTATCAACGCCATCTTCTTCACCACCAGTGCAACCAAGCTCTATTTCAATACCCATAACGAGCTTAATCATTTTTGCTAAATACTCTTTACACGTTGCCGTATTTTCTTCCAAGCTTTCTTCAGATAAATCGAGCATATGCGAGCTAAATAACGGTTTGCCTGTGGCGTTATAGTACGACTGACCTTCTTCTAATAAGCCATCAATCCACGGAAGGAGCTTTTTAGCAGCATGGTCGGTATGCAAAATTACAGGAACGCCATAAATATTTGCTGCGGCATGCACATAATGGGCAGCAGCAATTGCCCCTGCAATAGATGCTTCATGCCCAGATAGTCCAGCCCCTTTACCTATAAAAAATGCTGAACCACTGTAGGAAAGCTGAATAATAATGGGAGAGTTACATTCTTTAGCTGATTCAAGTGCTGCATTTATCGAGTTAGTGCTAACAACATTAACTGCAGGGTATGCAAAGCTATTCTTTCTAGCATAATCGAATAACACCTTCATTTGGCTTGCATTAACAACACCAGCAGGTATTAGGTCACGTAAATCAGTCATTAAAACTCCTATTTATTAACTTCACTATTTGTTTTTAGGCCGTAAAAAAGCTACTCAGAACATAATATGTATAATCTGAGTAGCTTGGTTATCTTTTATGAATTGGATGCTTATTATTTAGAAACAGCCAACTCTTTATCTATTTCATCTGACGATTGTAACGCTTCACCTATTTTCACTTTTTGTAAATATGCATAGGTTGCAGTTACAAAATAAATAAGTGTAGGTAACAATAACCATGATCTCACAAGCTCAATATCTTCTGTAAGATAAGAAACCACGCCTAGAATCGCACACAAAATCAACGATAAATAAGACACGATAGACGCTGTACGAATCATGGCAGGCAAAGATTCTTTTTGTTGCGTTCCTTTATTACTTTCAAAATCTTGCAAATAGGCAAATTCAATCGCTTTGCGTTGAGCTTCTGCTTTTTCTGCTACTTGTTGTTCTGGATAAATTTTCTTAGCCCCCATTGCATAAGCTAACCCGCAATACAGCAAAGTCGCAAAAATCCAAATCGGAATTAAGATGAAGAAAAGGTGCAAAGTACCTGATGTTTCAAGTATGTAACTCACCGCTAAAGAACTTAACCACGTGATAATGGCCGCATAATTAGTAGTGTTGCCTTTATATTTCGACCAATAGCGTGTAAATCCTATGCGAGGGAACAACCAATGCTCGGCCACAATAACAGCACCTACAGGGGCCATCATTAGGCCCATTATTCCAACAAATCCCAACAGTTGAGAAAATACAAACGGGAAACACGCAATAATCGTAGTAACAATACCCACAACAACGGTCACTTTCGTGCGGCCCCATTTATGATTAACTGAACTAAACGCAAGACCTGCACGATAAATAGTAGGGTTTGAGGTGGTCCAACCTGCAATAATTACAGCAATAATTCCGCAAGTTCCTAACGCTTGAAACGCCACTGAACCGGGGTCTAGCGCCACAATAGTAGTATTAAGTAAAATAGCCGCACCGGCCCCCATTATACCGGCACAAACCCACGCTAAGTAGTGACCAATAAACATACCTAATGCCGAAAAATAGCCATAGCGAGAATAACGAGCAAAACGTAACAAGGTCATATCCCCCATCCCGCCATGCATTGCTAAGTTAGCAACCCAAGCAAAAGCGGCTACATGCCAAAAACCTATCCCGCTATCTGTATCAACCCAAATTGACTCACTAGCTATATATAAAAAATCACCAAAACTACTTATAGAGTTAACACCTTGTGTGGCAGTAACTATTGTTGGCAGTAATACAAACGCGCCCACAACAAACATTAAAATCATCCACGGTGCACAAATTTCTGCAAATGCGGCTAGTTTTTTAAACCCCTTAACAGCCATAAATACAACAACAGCACCAACTCCTAAAGCTACTAATACAAATCTAAAGTCAGTAGGGTACCAGTCAACCTGTGGTGGTATATCAAAAAGAACACGGACAGCTGATGCTGAAACTGTAATCATTGCACCAGCAAGTACACAAAATAATATGCCATTTATTACACTGTAGAGTTTTATAGTGCCCGGCCCTGCTATTTTTTCAAGGTAAGCGTAGAGAGTTAATCGCGTATCGGTGGCTATTGGCGCGGTGATCAAACCCCAAGTTAAAACGGCTAATAGATTACCCAGTAGTAAACCTAATAATATATCACTGGCCCCTACTCCCCATGATACAAATAACGCACCTATTACAAATTCAGTTCCAGCTACGTGCTCACCAGCATAACTGCCTGCAAACGTATTGGCTGATTGTAATTTATTGGGGGAAACGGGTTGTGTTTCAAATTCTTCTGCTGTCGACATGCTGCCTCCATTACGCCAATTTTTGTTCTTATTATGACAAATGAATCGACGTTTTTTATTCTTATGTGTGTATGTGTGTATTAACCAATAATCATGCAGAGGCGATTAAATACCTCTGCATGTTTATTTTTTCCGATTAAAGTACCGCTTTAAACGATACCTGAACCGTTTCCGCCGCTTGATGGACGCTTAACAGCTACTGCTGAACGATAGTTAGCTTTACGATATGTAGCAATTGGGTCAATTGCGCCACCCTTACGTAAACGAGCCATCGCTAAGATAGGGCTAACATCTGTATTAAACGCATTTTTCAGTGTATTACTAGCCATCAATGCATCATTATCTTGCTGGTATTGCGATAACTTTTCACGATCAACTAACAAAGCTGATACAAAAGAGCGCTGAACACTTGCTGCAGAGTTCATTAAGCTCTCAATCGGATCGGTTACGTTATGTGATTGATCTAACATGTAGTTAGGGTTAAAACCCTCTTGATTACGGTATTGCGCATCAACTAACTCATTAAAAATTAAGAACTGCTGATAAGGGTGTAGGCTACCACTATCAAGGTCATCATCACCGTATTTACTATCATTGAAATGGAAACCGCCCAATTTTTTAAATTGAATTAATCGAGATACAATCATTTCAATATTCACGTTTGGCGCATGGTGCCCTAAATCAACTAATGACTTAGCTTGAGGACCAAGCTCCATAGCCGCAAGGATATTACTGCCCCAGTCCTGAATTATGGTTGAGTAAAATGCAGGTTCGAACATTTTATGCTCAATATGAAGTTCCCAATCACTTGGAAGACCAGCATAAATTGTTTTCATACTTTCTAAATAACGCTCAAAAGCACTTTGGAAATGTTGTTGGCCTGGATGGTTAGAGCCGTCGCCAACCCAAACTGTTAACGTTTTAGAACCCAGCGCTTTACCCCATTCAATACAATCAAGGTTATGTGCAATTGCAAGGTCGCGTGATTCAGCACTTGTATTACTTAAAGAACCGTATTTAAAGCTGTGCTCTTGGCCTGGTTGATCTTGGAATGTATTTGAGTTGATCGAATCCCAGCTTAAGTCTAACTCATCTGAGAATTGTTTTAACTCAGTAAAATCATCTACTTTATCCCAAGGAAAATGAGGCGAAACACGCTCTGTACACTGAGATAAATCATTAATAACCGCGCTATCTTCTAATTTTTCCCAGATATTACGAGGCTCGCCTTCACCAGGAAAACGCGCAAATCGAGTACCACCGGTACCAGTACCCCATGATGGCACTGCAATTTGGAAAGCTTGTGCTTTCTCGGTTATCTCTTCAATGTTGATATTATTGCGAGCAAGCTTGTTACCTAATGCTTGGTAATCTTCATTTAAGTCGCTTAATAACTGGGCATTTTCATCAGATATTATTGATTTATCAATACGTTGTGTCATAACTTATTCCTAATTCTTATTTTGTGTATTTTATCAGTCTATAAATGAGCGCTTTTAAAAAGCGCTCTAAAAAGTGCAGCCCTAGCGTAAGAATGCTTCGTGCAGACCGCCATCAACGCTAATAATCTGACCCGTTGTTTTACTTAATTGGCCAGAAACTAAAAGATAAGCAGCTTCAGCTTGATCTTCTGGAGTAATAGGTTGTTTAGTGAGTGTTCTTTGTGCATAAAAATTAGCCAGCTTGTCACGCAAAACATCATCAGAATCTTGCTCAGTGAACTCAACGCTATATTTAGTTAAGGATGCTATTACACGGTCGCGTGGGAACATAGTACTACCCTTAACTACCGTCGCAGGGGCTAACCCATTCACGTTAACGAGTGGAGATAATTCAACTGCTAACTCACGAACTAAATGGTTTGCTGCCGCTTTTGATGTGTCATATGCAATTGAGCCTTTTTTAGACACTGCCGCATTAACACTTGTAGTTAATACCAATGCACCTTTTAAACCTTGAGCTTTCCAAATTTCATTCGCCTCAGTGCCTACTATGTAACCACCCTTAACGTTAACAGCAAAACTTACATCAAATTGTTGATCGTTATTCATACCAGCCTGACCAGGCGCTAAAAACACACCAGCTGTTACAATGACTTTATCGATACCGCCATAAGCCAATGTGACGTTTTTAAGCATCTCTTGAACGCTTTCTCGTTTCGTTATATCAACACCTTGAGCAATAGCTGGGCCACAACTTGAGATACCCGAACCAGCAACACCAATACCTTGGCCATAAATAGCTGTTAATTCATCCGCTGTTTTTTGTGCGGCTTCAACGCGTAGGTCAGCACAAACAACATGAGCCCCCTCTTTAGCAACTCTGAATGCTGTCTCTTTACCAATACCGTCACCAGCGCCAACTACTACTACAATATCACGCGCAAGCGGTGCTTCTTTTGGCATGCGTTGTAATTTAGCCTCTTCCAGTGCCCAATACTCAATATCGAACGCTTCCTGTTGCGGAAGTGCTGTGTACTCACTGATAGCTTCAGCGCCGCGCATAACTTCAATTGCACAATTATAAAACTCTGTAGTAACACGTGACTCTGATTTATTTTTACCCCAGCCAATAATACCTACACCCGGTATTAAAATAACTGTCGGGCTTGGATCACGCATTGCAGGCGAATCATCTCGCTTACAGTTGTTGTAGTACTCAGTATAATCAACTCGGTATTGCTCAATACCTGCATTTAACTTCTCTACTAATGCGTCAAAATCATCTGTTTGCGGATTAAAATCAACATATAGCGGTTGAATTTTTGTGCGTAAAAAGTGATCTGGGCACGAAGTACCTAATTTTGCCAAACGAGGTGCATCTACGCTGTTAACAAAACGAAGCGCCGTTTCGTCTGTTTGAACCGTTGCAATAAATTTAACTTTATTAGAAAGCAAGCCACGGGCTACAGGTAAAAACTTAGCTAATAGCTCAGTACGGGCCTCATGCGAAAGACTTTCTACTTTAGCTCCTCCAAAAGTTTGCTCGCCTTTGTCATGCTCTTCTATATAACGAGCAGCGGTTTCAATAACCCATAAAGACGTTTCGTAACAACTCTTGCTCTCACTATCCCAGTTGGTATGGCCATGTTGACCTAATAGGATACCGACACTGTCTGGTTTTGCAGCGTAAGCATCTTCACATACCTTAGCAGCCTCCCACCCTGGTCGCATCCAAGGAACGTAAGCCATTTTTCCACCCCAAATAACCTCAGTTAATTCTTTTTGGGCTTTACAAGATGCAACTGCGATGACTGCATTAGGATGTAAATGATCAACGTGTTTTTCATCAATCATTGAGTGTAAGGGTGTATCAATAGAAGATGCGCGTGGATTTAGGCAAAAGTTACAATGCTTATACATGCCAATCATGGCATCTTCACCCGCAGACTTGTAACCTTTATCGTCGCGTGCTTGGTATGTATCGTCCAGCGCTTGCAGCTTACCTTGATACAACGAAGAAAAGTTTTCTTTTTTAGATGTTCTTAAATCACCACCGGACCCTTTAACCCAAAGCACTTCTACCTGCTCACCTGTTAGAGGATCAGTTTCAATTAATTTTGCAGAAGTGTTACCGCCACCCGTATTTGTAATACGCTGATCTGCGCCCAAAATGTTTGAACGATAAACCAAGTTTTCAATCGGTGACAACTCATCTGCAACAGAGTCATCCCAGCTATAATTTACATGTTTATATTCGTCTAGTTTGCGTGGCATCTTCTGCTTACTCCAGCTGTTAATTATTTTTTAATAACTTTTAAATACATTGCGCGTAATACTACAGCCACAACAAACACAGTCAAGCATTTTAAATCATTTTCAATCACCTTGTTGTCAATAAGAGTCAGAACCCACCTTGGTTTTTTGAATGAAACTTGCTTTTATGGAGGAATAAAACGACATTTATTTTTGTAAGCGGATAAAAATATGAATAATTTTTAGGTTATTACCTAAAAAGGTCGCCTTTTACACATATTAGAGTAGGCATTTAAAGTTCGAAATATAAGAGGAGCAATGTTATTCCTCTGCCGTCTCCGTGGGAAATGAAGATAAATCAAAAAATAAAAATATTTTATATACATGCATCAAAGCGAAGAAAACATAGCTTCTTCGCTCTGGAATTAATTTAACCTTTTGCCTTACCTTACATAGTTAGTAGCTCCACGCTTTTGTGAACCTATAACAAAACGATATATTTGCGTAACGTTTTCCCCTGAGAGTTTTCTCATTTAGAGATTAACAAACCAAATTAGTGGTCTGGTAGCCTGCAAATAATGGCTAGTGGTATATTTTAGGGGTTATGATTAGGCCGCTATCTGATTTTGTAAAATAGCAAATTAGGCCTGTATTATTCATCACTACGATTATCCAAAAAATTTCGAATATATTTATGTGTATAGTCGGCCTCAAACTCAGCAGGAAATTCATTTTCTATGTATTCTTTGTATGAATCGGGAAAATTTTCTTCTATTTCATCAGTTATCATAGAATCGAAATGCTCCTCAGGATCATCGCCATACACATTTTTAAATTCTTCACAAAACTCATCATCATAATCTGGATATGCTTGAACCTGCTGCTCAATATCTTTTATTATACAAACCATTAGTTTATACATAAGTACTTTTACACCACGGTAATTTAAATGTTTATTGGCAAGAACATGAGGCTCTACAATTGACCAAAAGCCCTTGAAGTTAGGGTTTTCATTGTTCAACATGAGTTTATTAATTTTATGGTCATTATCACTGATGATTTTTTTAGGTCATCTAACAGCGTAATCGTATCTAGCGTAGACATATATCTAAAAGTCATTTCAAAATCCTTTTAATAAGTAGTTTCTAATAAGTTAGGTATTAACCAATCCGTACTTCTCTGATAGGGAGATATTAATAAGTAGATTTAGGGGTAGGTAATTACTTATGTTTTTTGCAAATTTTTTGGCAAATACATAAAAAAAGCGAGCCTATCGGCTCGCTAGAGTGTTACACGTTATTCAGTTCTGCAAGCCATTCGTTTTCGGCAACTCTAAAAAAAGAACCGGGCTTTAGCATGAACAAACTCTGGAACTCTTCATGAAACAATTCACAAAATTCAGCTATTTGTTCCAAGTGTATTAGTAAAAATCCAATCATTTCAATACCCTCTAAATAGCGTGAAGTAAATTCTGGGTTTGCTTCTAAAAGCTGCTTAGAAATACTGATCCCCAAAGTTTTACCTACACTGTCACGATGCAAATAGACATAATTTGTAAAACTAAGATCCAACGTTTTTTATCAACGATATCTGCTAATAGCAGAACGGTTGTACTATCATCCCACGGGGATTTACTGGCTCGAACGTATTGGCGAATAAATTGAGATTTAGTATTTTTCATGATTTTTCCTAGTTAATTTGTCCTGAAATTAACTAGGGACAAGCGGTGGGTAAAAATGAAGAATTGCGTTTATGTTGGCTAAATTTGCAAAAACAATAAAAATCATTAAGGTGAATGATAGCTTTACAACTTCGAGGGTGAATAAGATGGCTAACTATATTTGGTTACTACCAGCGATAGTACTCACGTTAATTGTTATAAAAATTATACTGACAAACGATAAAGAAAGTTAAATTTATGGACTTTCAAGCCTTAACTTGAACAGTGCCATTTACTCAAATTGAGAACTTCCAATATATTTATAAGATATTGATTTATAATTAAATTTAGCGCCACTATTGAAATTTATTATCGTAATTACGATCTAAAAATAATTATGTTTTTTATTAGATAAATTTCGCACGCAACGAGAAATTGTTTAAAGCGTCTATTAAAAGCTGGGAAGTCCAGTAAGTGCTTTGAAGTGAGAGTTAGATTAGTTATTCAGGGAAAGATCATTGAACTAACTTACTAAGTAAAGAGTATCTAGGCTGATGGTTTCCAGAGTGACTACAGCGACAGCGCATCGTCGACTTTTGAAGCGCACTAAGATCTTTTACCGGGGGTAATTATTACCGCGGATTGCTGCCTTTCAAGTTTTACTAGCGAACGGCTCTTGTGTGCCAGTTGCGGACCTTCAAGGTGTGAATCTGTAACTCTGTTGGGTGACGCCTTCGGCTTAACCAACCTACCTTTTGACGTTACTGTACGGGGTAGGTCGGATAAGTGGCGAAGCCACGCCATCCGACAAAAATGATTAGTTTACTAGAAACAGCCCGACTTACCGCGTTTAGCTTCGTTTAAAATTGGCAATACTTCTGCTGTTTCAGAATCTAACATTTCCAAAACGCTTTCAAAATCATGTATAGGTGACCAACCTAATTTCTCACGTGCGGACGATGAATCATATACGCGATCTAAGCATTGAGGTAATTCCCAATTTCTTTGTTTAAATGCTAGCGCGATTTCTGGGCACTTACGCTTGATGACAGATCCAGCTTCAGTATATAAAGCTTCGCAATCAGAAAGATGAAAAGGTGTTGTACCTGAAATTATAAAACGATTAAAACCGTTTAAACGTTTTTCCACAGCACATAAATGAGCACTTGCTACATCTCGAGCATCAATACCACGAGTCAGACGAAATACCGCCATTAAATCCGCAGCCTCAGGAAAACATCTCGACATTTGCAGCACAGTCACTGGAAGCTGAAACAGGTTTGAAATTTCTTTTAGCTTAGTTTCAGCATCAATTTTACTTTTATGGTAAATCGACTTAGGTTGCGGAGTAACCTCCTCATTAATCCAACCTGAAATACCTTTCGGAGTCGAAGCATAACCGTACAACGCAGTTGTACTGGTAAAAACAAAGTGCTTAATACCTGCTTTTAAGCCAGACAAAGCCAGTTTCTCAGTCGCGTCTACGTTGATAGATTTAAACTCAGAATCAGGCACTAAACCAACATGAGGAGCATGAAGAGCCGCTGTATGAATGATGACATCAATATTTTCAAGAACCCCATCAATCAGAGCACTATCACGAATATCACCAATGTAATCGGCTGTTGAACAAGGTGTTTTATCAATACCGACTACGTTATGTGTTCGCATTAATTTAATATAGATCGCACGCCCTACTCTACCCGCAGAGCCTGTTACCAATATTCTCATTTACAGCACCTTCTTAATGATTTACCTCAAAGCAGCTAACAATTTAATAGTGTGCAAATAGCGTATTTATTTGCTATTGCTAGCTCATCTCTACATAGTTTTAACAAATTACCTAAGATATTACTAAGTTTTCTAAAGTTTTTATGTAAAGTTAAATGAAACAATATACGCGCGCCGCTCATTTCCTCCAATTAATGAGCAAACAACATTGACCAATCTGTTAGCTATTATATTTAGTCAATCGCAATGACTGGTTTTCGCTCTAAGCCCCCTCCCATATAAATAAATAGTAGATATGGAAATGCGTTCCACATTGTGGAAACAGGTTATCAATACATAATTCTGGTTAAATACACCAGAATTGTGTATTCACTGTCGAATACCTCCTTAAATACACCATAAATATGTAACCTTTGGCTATTAACTTTACATAATTATGGTAATTACACTAAAAACACCATTATTTTGTGCTCTATATTCGAGTAATACTTAGTTTAAAGGCTTAATAAACAAATTGAGATAACACAATTATGGTATTTTATAATGTTAGATAACATAATAGTGGCATAGAAACACCACTATCTTGTTATCTTTATAAGCCACCCTAACAGCAAAGCATTGAAATATAATGCTTCTCAATAATAATAAATTTATCGATTACATAAAACTGGTATAAAACACCAGTTTTATGTAAAACAACCGTTTCAAATACACAAAACTGGTGTTGTTGACCAGTATTGTGTATTTTAAGCTTATTGATTACAGATTTCTGGTGTGAAAATGGAAAAAAAACTAAACCCAAACCCAATTTCTCGTTCAAATTTACCTAAACATATAAAACAAGGGCATAAACTTGTATTCAGCCGCAAGGACTTGTCGCAAAGAGAAGCCGATTTATTTGCACTGATGATGGCGCAGATGAAAGATTCAGATTGGGAAAAAAGCACACCACAGTATACATATACAGCAAGCCAGCTATCAGAATGGCTGAATATCAGCTCTAAGCATGTTGGCAGTATTTTATCTCCTGCTGCTGAACGACTTGCAAGCTACAAAATAGGTATAAAAGTAGAAGGAACCTCTGGCGACTTTGAATTTGATTACAAACCTCTTTTTAAAAATATTAAGTATAGAAAAGGCGTGTTAACAATGGTGCCTAACGACATGCTTGAAAGTGAATATATTGAATATAAACAAGGGTTTGCATTAATAACAACAAGAACATATTTAGATATAAAACAAGAATACGCAAAAAGATTGTACGAAATTTTAAGCCGATTTAAGAAAGACGGTTATGAAATGCATTATATTGCAATTGAAGAGCTTAAGGGACTTTTTGGTTTACTCGATGAAAATGGGCGACTGAAAAAAAATAAAAGCTCATTTAAAAACAACGGCGTATTCATGAAACGCTGCGTTAGAGATAGCATAGAAATCTTACGTGGGCACCCTATTGCTCGTAAAGAATTTTTATTTCTAGAAAGCGAAAATAACGATATTGGTTATGAATTAAAAACACAAGGTAAGAAAATTTCTGAAATAAAATTTCTTATTAGATGGCTAAATAAAGGTACTACTGAAGAATTAAATACTCATGATGCGCTAAATACAGTGAAAGAACTAATTTCTAAGCAATTAATTCAAAAGGAAAAGCTATCTCCTGCAGAACTAACGCAGCTAATGTTTGCTTATCGCTATCTTGGCCAGGATGATGAGGCGGATAAAGTTGAAAAAGCTCTAAATAGAAGCATGGCTCTAAATAAAAATACAGTAAATGAAAAAGAGAAGCAGCTAAGGGATGAAGTTAATTCTTTAATAGAGTTAACAAAGGATATCGACTACTAAGCACACCATAAACGTGTAATCACAACACCAGTAATGTGATCAGTAACACCAGTAATGAGATCAGTAACACCAGTAATGAGATCTTCAATACCATTAAAGTGATCTTAAACACCATTAAACTGATCTAAAACAACTTAAAAACCATTATTTTTCAATTAGATAAGGAGTCTATATATTAATAGTCTCTATATTCTTTAATAGAAATAATATAATTTATAGTGTCTGTGTATAAGTGCATAACGTTGAAATACATAGCAATTAGACAAGAAACTAAATATTCCATTTGATGTTTACAAACTAATTAATATGCAGCATTATATGTCAACTTTATAAAATGCTGCACATTTCAAGGTAAGCTGATGGATGACAGAATACTAAAAATAGCCACTAGGGCGAAACTAACCCTGGAGGCATTGTCAGAGAAAATTACTAATTCTCAGATAGAATTTAATGCTGAAAAGTATGAACCTACATACTCAAAGTCTGCAGTCGCAAATTTACCAGAGCTAGCTAAGGCAAAAGTTGATAAGGCTGTAGCTGAGATGGAGCAAAAAGGATATCAGTTCCAAAAAAAGCAGGCCGGTTTAAATAATGTTTATAGTATGGGCCATAAAGATATTACAGCTATTTATGAACACAGAGGGGTTCCTAAATACCGTGATAAATTTAAAGAAGCCCATACAATTTTTCTTACAAACCTTAAAGGAGGCGTTGCAAAAACGGTCTCCAGCGTAACTCTCGCTCACGGCTTGAGGTGCACCCCTGCCCTACTTCATCATGATTTAAGAATATTAGTGCTCGACCTAGATCCACAGGCCAGTGCAACAATGTTTATGAAACACGACCTTTCTATTGGCGTTGTAGATGAAACTGTTGCCCAAGCAATGCTACAAAATGTAAGCCGTGAAGAGTTATTGGATGAGTTTGTTAAACCAACTAACGTATCTGGCGTAGATATTATACCTGCCTCTATTGAGGACGCATTTATAGCCTCTCAATTCGAAAAGTTAGCAAATGAGCATTTACCTGGGCAAAATATATATGATGTTCTGCAAGAGAATATAATTAACAAACTAAAGCACGATTATGATTTTATTTTTATTGATTCAGGGCCTCACTTGGATGCATTTTTATTAAACTCATTTGTTGCAGCCGATACATTTTTAATACCAGTCCCCCCTGCTCAGGTTGATTTTCACTCGACATTGAAATTTATGCAAAGACTCCCTGAGCTTTTCGATATGACCGAAACGGCAGGCAGCGAAATTAAGCTTAGTTCAATATTCGGATATATGGCTAAGATTGCGAGGAAATCTGATCACGCTGATGCTCAAAGTCTGCTTCGTGAGGTTTGCGGTGCAGATATGCTGGATACGTCTTTGCCGTTATCAACAGCATTTGAACGTTGTGGTGAGAGTTTTGGTACTGTTTTTTCAACTAATCCCAAATTTTATCCTGGTGATAGAGATGCGTTGAAAAAAGCGCGTTTAAAGGCTGAAGAATTCACACGTTCAGTATTTGACACAATTACGTTTAATAGAAAAAACAAAGGCTAGACCACTATGAACACAAAAAAAAGAGCCGTGATCGGGCGTAAGGTTACAACTACTAATCTGGATGAGCTTATTACAAAAAATAGTGGAAATAATATAGTTGAACGTTCACCTATTTCTGAACGAGACATTGAATGGGAACGCGTTGAAATTGAAAGCCAGGATGTTTTAAATAAATGTACAAAGTCGATTTATAATAAGCGATCTTTTAAAGATTTGTCTTTAGCATCTGTGCTCGATATTTATCATTCGATAAAATCTACAGGTGGTAATACCGAAGCCGTTAGAGCTGAACTTGTTGATGGAAAGTATGAAATTCTAGGCGGTCTTCGCCGTGCTTACACTGTTTCTCTTTTACCAGATACAAAATTAACCCTAGTTGTTGCCAAAAATTTAACGGAAGAAGAACGCGCTCATTTCGCCTTAGTAATGGATGAATACTCAGAGCCTAGCTATATGGATAAAGCGCGCTCCATTAGTGAGTTAAAGGATAAACTGGAAAAAAGAAATGGTATAGAACTGACAGGAACAAAACTTTGCGAAATTTTGGGAATGAAAAAAAGCAACGTGTACTACGCGTTAAGCTTTTCAAATATACCTAACGACATTATAAAACTGTTCCCTGCCCTAAAGTTTATATCTACTCCATTTCTACGAGAATTAGTAAAATACAATAAGGACGGTTATTTAGATCATTTAGCTTCGCATTTTAAAGCAATCGAAACATCATCCCTCAAAGGTAATGAGTCTAAAGAAGAGTTAACTGAAATAGACGAATATTTGGAAAAAGAATCTAAAAAGTTACAACGCGATATTTTAAATAAAATTAAAAATGATAAAACTGAAGGTGAAACTGTTTATAACGGTAAATTTAAAGAGCTTATAAAAAGCAACGTAAGAGGTGTAAAATTTACGACGAAAAAGAATGGTGTGAATATTTCAATAGACGAGTCCAAAGTGAGTCCCGATATATTAGAAATGCTTTTAACCAGCTTTAACTCTTAGCTTTACCAACATAACCTTTATTTAAAAAGCCTATTCCACATTGTGGAATAGGCTTTTTTATTACAAAAAAACTACTTATTATCTATAATTTTTTAAACGCATACCTATAACAACCTTCTTACTCATAATTTTAATTGGCTCAAATACACTTAGCTTATAGTTGTAGAGTCATATATTTAATTTACACTAGTTTTCAAACCTGATTAGACTTCCCACAATACGCTAGATACCTATAGATTTAAGCTGTAAAAAATTACCGAGTATGGGTATCAAGTTGTAGAAGTCGCTTAATGATTTAATATTTGCGCTAAAACTCTATATTGCTGGCGAAGCCAATTATCAGATAACCTAAACTACTTCTATCATCCAATGAAAAACAGTGGATCATCACGACGATGTGCCATCTTTTTGAGCTGTATCGTAGTGGTTTTTATGCGTGGTTAAAAAGCCTTTAAGCGATAGAACGCTTGTTGAAATTTTATGTAGCCAGTGGCCACCCGTATAGTAGCCCTTGGATACATGTAGACTTGCGTGAAGCCAGTGAGTAATGCACCGAAAAATAGTGTTGCTAAAATCATGCGATAACATAAGCTTAAAGCGCAAATTGGGTATAAGTTTCGCCAGATTAAAGGCGTTGAAGCATTACGGATTGAAGATAATTTATTAGTGCGTCAATTTAACCCGCCTGCGCCAAACCAATCATGGCTGATCGACATTACCTAAGCACTTACGAAAGTTTTTATATGTGGTAACAGTCATGAATTTATTCTCTCGGCGGATTGTAAGTTAGTCACTGAATATAATATGGATAACTATTTTTATAAATGTACTCTTAATGACTGTATATCAACATTAACTTAAAGCTGAGGTATTGGTGCGTGATCGTGGTAGTTAATGTGGTAACACTAATTAGCTTGCATTAATGAAGAGGTATAAATTTGTGCTACCGGTTAGCCGAGTGGGAAATTGCCATAATAATGCGGTTGCTGAAAGTTGTTACAAAGCTTAAAAAGTGAATAGTTAAGCGTAAGATATACTCGATACGAGAAGATGCGAAAGCTGGGATCTTTAATTTTACACAATCCAAAAGAACGCTATTCACACCTAATAAGTATACTTAAAAGTGGTTTAGGATATCTGTTTATGGGCTATGGATAATAAACGAAATCATTTGATGACCACCCCTTTTATATTGATCACAGTAAGTGTTCTATAACTCGCTAACGACACTTAGAGTATACACATTTTGCTGGGGAGTTTTTCTTTCGAAGAATCTTAAATAAGTATCAATATTTTTAAACAGGACGGAGGATTTTTATACCAATTTACAGCACACGTAGGTTTATATTGGGTAGATACAAATATGAAGCCTTAAAATGGAGAGCCTTGTTTTACCCTAGTTCAGCATACACCAGAAACATTAGAAACTTGTCTAAATACGTTTTATAAACAGGTAAATTAGAAATTGCTGTTGCGATAAAATTAAAGGATGCCCAAATAGTGTATGTACAATAAAAGTATCCATTTATTAAAACTTTGCCCTTTCATAGTTAGTAAGCAACACGTTATTGATAAGTACTTTCACCTGATGAGATCTGACTACTGTTTAATTTAGTTCTTATTGGTTGAATCGATATGCCCGCATATTCACACTAAACCATGATGCTTTTGTTATTTTATAATAACGGAGGCATCATGGTTCTGGATATTTTTTTCTGGTAACTATAAATGATACCGTACTTTACTCAACTTTCCGGCAAAGTGATGTGATCATATTTAAAATATTTTTTACTTCTTTAATATGATTTAACTAAGCTTCTAATATCAGAATTTTTCATTTTTCTTCGGATTATTTAGCACATTTAGATTGTTCTGATAATTAGATATCCATGTTGAACAGTACATAATTGTAAATTAGTACTTGTTTACCTTTGCACATTAAACAACTTTAATAAAAATCAACAAGATGAACTATTCGAAGTTCTGTAAACCATAGGAAGTCTGAGTCAAGTAAACAAATTTATTAATATATGTATAAGACATAAAATTTGATGGAGTTAGTTTCCACAATGTGGAAACTATTTATTTGAGTACTTCTAATACTTCATCGTTGAGCTTACAAAGTTGCATAAATAATAAATAGTCCTTAGATAACTGAAAGAGTTTGTTTATTTAACTGACTATTCATCAACACTTAAGCGTCTCTATTTGGGTCTAGGAGCTTCCCTTAGGTATTATACTACTAGACCTTGCATTATTGCCTTTAATACGTTCTAAGCGTTCAGGGGGGCTTGTAGTAGTATTTTATTATAAGAGAGATACTTCGCTTTTAGTAATGTGCAACTAAATGGTTTTACATATGATATATGTATCATAGAAGATTAATATAAATACGTTTTTTAGAAAAATAAATTAAGCAATTTATCTGACTCAGATAGTAAATTACATTATATTAAAAATCTTTTTTAGTGTGAGCTAATAAAGTTAGTGGGTTAGGGCGTTATCGAGATATTTTTCATTTTACGAGCATACTTACAGATAAGGTATTTGCAGAGCGCTTTCTCTAGGTAAAGTTTGTCATTATATACACTTGTTAATTTTCTCATTATTAATAGAGTTGTTTGAAAATAGTGTTTGATTATAACTTGCTTGCTCTTAAGGATAATATTAAGGTTAATATGGTTAAGTAATAGGTATTAGGTTAAAGGGCAAGTTATATCGATAACTTATTGAATATAAAAAAGTTTGTTTATATTTTCAGATCAACAAACCTCTATGTATGGATCATGTTTACACTATGTTTTAGATCCGGTTTCCTCTATGTATTCTTTAAAACCATATAGTTACTCACAAGTTATAAACACACTTATCCTCGAATTTGTGTTTTAGATCAGATTTCCATTATGTTTTCATTCGATGTTATCCCCATAAGCCAACTTCTTTTGACCTAAAAACATGGTGTAGATCTGATCTCCATTATGCTGAGATCATTATTTAACTAGGTAAAATAACGCTTATCCACAAGAATTTTTTAATTTACCCGTTATCAATTTTTTATTGAGTTTTTCCATAATCATATAAATTTATTACGAAGGTAGGCTTTCATCAACTATTTATAGCTATTTCATTACCGTAGATAGTCAATACAGCATTATGATAGTGAAACTATTTTTTCTAAATAAATTAGCCTCAGATCACTTTACCTCTATGTAATTTGTTATCAGCCAAATTATCACAGATCAATTTTCCTCTATGCTTAAATTTAGGTCTAGTTAGCAAAAATCATCGATTTATATTTAAACGGTTAAGTTAGGTGATAAATTTGAGGGTTACAAAATCAGTTTAGATCACTTTTCCTCTATGTTAGGTGTTCGATGATAATTAATCCAGATCGATTTTCCTCTATGTTTGATACTCCCATAGAAGTAGTCGTAGCGCATTATGGATATTATTTTATTAGCTTAAGTTTCCTAATATTATTTTTAAAAGAGTTACAGATCAATATTCCTCTATGTATAAAACTGATTGCGAAAGAGGGAAGGTTAAGCAAGTTAATTCTGAACGCTTGGTATAGGGATGTGCTTGAGTAAAGAGGTTCAGATTTCCTCTATGTTCTTTAATTACATATGAAGTAGATGTCTTAAATTAAACACATCATTGTTTATTGTGTAAAAACCAGTAACAGAAGAAGCTTCAAGTTTCTATTATGCAGTATAGATCAGTTTTCCTCTATGTTAGTGCTATAGATGCTTACTGAATTTAACAAGTAGACCTCTGAAACTAGGAATTAAAAAGTAGCTTACAAATATAAAAACATATATTGATAACTTATAAACTCATTTTGTTAAATTGTATTTAGATTTTTATTACACTCAGATCAATTTTCCTCTATGTTTGATAGTTGCCGTAATCTATGGGTTATGAGAACCTAGGGGATAAATATAATAATAAGCAGGGTTTTGCTTAATGGCTACAAAGTACATTTCGTTGAGTAATCTTCCTGATACTATTAAAAACGAAATTAAGACAATTCAAAATGCAAATCAAGTCGAGCAATTGTCACTTTTCATTGATAATCAAAGTACGTTGTCGGGCTTTGAAAACTCTATTTCAAACACTTTTAATGCGTATGACTTGTGGTCTCGTTTTATACGTAATCAGCGTAAACTGGTAAAAATTAGTGAAGCGCCTAATCGCGTTGTTGTATCACGAAGTATTTCTGATAAGTTAGAAGGGGTTACGTATGAAGGCAAACTGGAAATAGCCCCTGCGCTGATTGTGGGAAAAGACGAAGATTATTTTGCTTGGCCCTCTGATAGAGAAGAAAAAGTGGAAAGGGCACTTATTCGTTTAGCTAGCCAAGGTAAAATAGCAAAAATCTCCGGAAAAATGGGTGATAGATATGCGGTATACTTTTCTATTAAAGAAATAGCTAACGAGCTCAAGTCTGTTAATCAAACCCTTTCATTTGCAGAAATAAAGCAAGCACTTCAAATACTCAAGGGCAGTGAACTCAACTTTAAATACCAAGTGACCAATCAAGCCGGAGAGCAGCATTATAGTGAGTCTAAAATGAACTATTTGAGCTCTATTCATTTTAGTGGTCAGCAAGGGAAATCAACGGTTAAATGTCTTGCTGTTTTAAATGAGTTTATGTCGCAGCAGATAGAGTCTATTGGTTATAGAGGATTTTATTTTAATCGTGCTCAATCGTTTAAAAGAACTTTATCCAGATGGCTAACCTTGAGGCTTTATCATATGTTTCGCTATGCAAGTGTCGGCAAAACGCATCACTTTTTACTAAAAAAAACCATGATAAAGTTTGGCTCCATCGACAATGAAGATATAAATAAATCACGACTTACAGCTATTCGTCGAGATATGGCTAATACGATGAAGGACCTGATTGAGGCCGATATTTTAGATGGCTATGAAATCGATAATATAAAGGATGATGAAGGTAATATTGTTGACTATAAATACGAGCTTTGCCCCTCAGATTCATTCTGTGCTGAAATCTTATCCTTGAATAAGCACAATAAAAAAATAACGGAAAAAGCCAAGGTACTCGATGAGCAAGAGCTCCAAGCAAATTTTACTGAGTCTTAAAAGTAAGCTTTTTTATCGTGATACTCACTCTCAGTAAACTGTAGCGGTTATTTTGTACCCGTTAATAAATGTAAATCTTTCAGTAAGTACTAATTTAGCGGCATTAAGAAGTGTATTACATATGGTAGTGAGTTACATAGAGCCACACTGCAGTATGGCTCTATAATAGATTTATCCGATTAGAAATATCTTAAAAGCGGTAACTCGCACCTAAATAGACAGTACGGCCGTTAATTGTTGTATTGTATAGACGATCATTTGAGTCTGAATATTGCTCTTCTCGTTCATTAGTTAAATTACTGGCTTCTATAGTGAGCTTTAACTTTTCATTTACTTGATAAAAAGCGGATGCATCTATGTATGTGCTGGCATGAAAACCGTTTTCGTCTTCATCGCCGTTACCCGCTTGTACCGCTGCAATATAGTCACTTCTATAAGCGGCTGCAACACGTGCGCCCCATGAGTCAGAATCGTAATATATTGTAAAGTTACCAGAGTGTTCTGAAAGCCCTGGGAACGATTTATATTGATCAACACCTGAGTTACCCACATTACGGTACAGCGCTTCACCATCAGCAAATGTATAATTCGCAATAATACCTAGGTTATTAAAAGGAGCAGGTAAAAAGTCGAGATCTCGTTGAAAAGCCAGTTCCCAGCCACTAATATCACTTTCATCTAAGTTTTGTGGCTGAATGACGGTAAAAACAGTATTTGCTGTTTGTGGGTTGCCGTTTTCGTCTACGTCGCCTAATAAACTAACAGGGTAGCCAGTTTGGCTGTATGGAATATCATATGTTTCGGTGATAATGAAATTATCGATAGATTTATGAAAGTAACTTACGGCTGCATACCCTATATTTTCAAAGTAATATTCAACTGAAAAGTCGAAATTAACTGACTCGTATGGTTTAAGGTTTGGGTTTCCTGAACTGATACTTAGGCCATTGGTTGATGTGGCATCATTTTGTACTACACCTGTTGGCACTAACGCAGCGAGTGAAGGGCGGGTGAGGTTTTCGCCATAACTTGCACGTAGCACTAAACTGTTATTACTATCCCACACTAAATTTATAGCGGGTAGTAACCCTGAATAGGTATTTTCAACGTCAACTACTTCGCCATTTATTAACCCTATAGCATTGGTAGTCGTATCGTAATGACGCACGCCCGCATTACCCATTAAGTAACCTGAGCCTAGCTCCCATTCAGCTTCGTACTGCAAATAAGCTCCAAAGGTTTTTTCTTGTACGTTATCGGTAAAATCAGGGTTATCTAAATTAGGGTCGATATTCATACTCGCTAGAGTGCCGAGTACATCAACACTTACCCATTGTTGCTTATTGTGCGCAGTATTAGTAAATGTAAGGCTTGAATCTACCGTGTCATCCAGTACGCCATCTTCCCAATCACTGCGATTAATATTATTAGATTTACTTTCACCGTTTTCACTTTCAAACTTTTTATTAGATACACCAAACTTTATATTTGAAGCATTGTTTAGTGTGTAATTAAAATCTAATTTTACAGAGTCGAATGTATTAGTTATTTCCTCTTCTGATAAATCAATTTCGTGATAACGAAATAAACTACTGTCTGTAGGCTCAAACCCGTATGTGTTCTCCCCATAATAAGCATCTTGGCGGTAATCAATGGTTTCATCACCAAATGTTTCTAGATAAACTTTAACACTTCCTGTATTAAATTTGGTTTCTGAGCGCCCCACGAGAGCGGTCATATTTAAATCGTTTGTAATTTGCCAGTCACTTTTTAATACAAATTGGCTTATTTTAGTGTCTGCATATTGGCTGCGGCTTTCTGAGTGTATTGCGGCATCTTCGTATACTGAGTAAATAGCGTCGTTATTTTCATTTATTTCAAGTGCTGTGAGCTTTGAGCATACCTTTTCGTTGTTATAAGCAGGCCCTGTACAGCCAAGAGCTGTTGAGCTTGAGCCTCGGTTTTGCAAGTGGAATTCACTGCGATCATTATTCAGTTCACCATATAAAGCATCAAAACTAAATTCAAGGTTATTATTTGGGCGATATTGCAGAGCAAGGGTCGTCCCTAAACGTTCCTGTTCATTTTCAAATAATGAATAGCGGCTACCACGTGAAAAGCTCACTTCTCCGTTGTTAATTTTATCTTGTAATTCATCTGATAGTTCAGATATATCTGAGCCTGATGCATTTTTTTTGCGCCAGCGGTAAGTATTGTAACCTTGCTCATTTACATCACGTTTGCTGTATGCAATTGAAAATAATGCACCAAATTTATCATCCCATGTATTTGAGATAAGCGCTGCAACTCGTGGGCTAACATCATCGGTTTGTGAGTTGTCGCCAAGTTGACCTGATAGAGCAGTATTAAAACCATCAAAATCAAATGGTTTAGCTGTATGAAGCCCAACAGTGCCGCCTATGCCGCCTTCATCCATTTCGGCTGAAAATGATTTTTTCACATCAACGCGTTGAAATAACTCAGAAGCAAATATATTAAAATCAAAAGCGCGAGAGCGGCTTACAGAACCTCGACTGTCCATTGCTGAAGATGAAGTACCTAAAGCTTCCATACCGTTGAGTTGTACTTGTGTAAAGTTTGGACCTAAACCACGTAACGAAATTTGTCGGCCTTCACCACCTTCACGTGTAATAGCAATGCCGGGAACACGTTGTAATGAGTCTGCTAGATTTAGATCGGGAAAATCTGCAATATCTTCAGCCACAATAGAATCTTGTGCGCCCACAGCATTTCGTTTTAAATCTTTTGCTTTTAACAAACTGTTGCGATAACCCTGTACAACAATTTCTTCCACTTCTGTTTGCGCAGATTGTTCTGCATACACATAATTAGACACGCCTAATGAACTCATTATAGCCGTTGCTAAAAGCGTACGAGATGGTTTGTTCAACATAATGCTTCCTTGGTTTTTAATTTAAAGTTGATTATTAATAAAAGGGTTTGTGCGCACTAAATGACCTTCGTCAAATTGCACTACATAGTTAAAGCGCACCTGTTGAGGCGAGCCGGGTATAAAATCTGTTGAAATAATTTGTGCGCCGCTATTCTTTGCAGCGCTAAACTGTTTTATTTTGTTTGAGTTTTTAGCGTCTAACACTGCATCTGCGCGCGTGCGTACCATGTAGCCTGAAGCTATTAATTTTTGAATTTTTTCGAAATGCTTTATGGGGTTATTCACTATCATAAAAGCAGCTTCTGGTTGGTCTGCTTCATAGTGTGCAAACATACTGGCTCCTCTCAGCGAAGGACGGTTTTTTTTATACAAGGAGGTTTGTGATTTCTTCCCATCAAATAAAAAGATAAATTTTTGCTTAAGCAGATCTACATTTGGCCAGCCAAATTGGGTCACTGTTTCATTTAACGATAGGGTGCTTTTACGTAAATTATCGGGTGTAAATAACGAGTCTGATAAGGTTTGCTTTATTACGGCATCAAGAGAGTGGTAATCACTGGCTTTAAATTTTAATGTAGGGGGTTGAGGGTCTATAGATGTACCCGTTTCCTTAACATTAATCATGACAACGATAGGATAATGGAGCGGATTTGCCTGTGACCATTTTTTGAGATTGTTTAAACAGTCACTAAATAATACGCAGTGACTTTGCACGTCAACACCAGGTATATGCATGACTTTAAAACCAGGAATTGATAGCTGCTCTATTTCATGTTCACTAAACAATGCTTCACTTGAGAAACGCTCAGCCCACGGCCTGAGGTATAAACCACCATTTGGATCTTTTAACACATCGATTTCTAAATGCCTGATACCACTATTGAGCTGTTCAACAATATTAATATGGCCATAATCAATTTGTGCAGCAAGCTTGGGGTTAAGCTTGCTTAACTCTTTTTTAACTCCAAGGTTAAGTACTTTTTTATAACTATTATGTGAGCCAATAACTTGGAATTGATTCAAAGGGGTTGCTAAAGCACCTGTTAGCCACGTTATAGCAGCAATAAAAATAATAAAACGCATAGCGCATCTCAATTATGAGTTTGCTACCTAAGAGCGCTCATTTTTAAATTAGGGGACACAAAAGTTTTGATTTAATAAAAGCTTCATAATTAAAGTCGTGTTTTAAAAAATTTGTCCCCTATTTCTCATAACTTAACTCTATATCAATAATGCAAGCATTTACTAAGGTGTGTAATGGCGGTGGGGCAAAGGTTAACGTGGTTATTTATAATATTTAGCGCTTTTAATTCATTGAATGCTGCAGGTATTGAATATTTTGATATGAAAAGTGAGGATCAGCCAGGTACTGTAAAAGTGGCTTTTCTAGCAGATATTCATCTGCATGATATCTTTGCAACCACAGCTAAGGCTGTGAACACTCCGTTACCTAAAGACCCTAAAACACGACAACCTCTTCTAATCCGTAGTATGTATGCTCAACTTCATTCGACTCGCTTATTTAATGAGAACTACTTTGCTTTTATTCATGTGTTGGATGAGCTAGCTCTAAAAGACATTAAGCTAATAGCATTACCAGGTGACTTTACAGATGATGGCCAGCCAATTAACGTTCGGGCTTTAGCTGAAATATTAAGCCGGTATCAAAAAAAATACGGTATGAGATTTTTTGCAATTCCTGGTAATCATGACCCCGTAAAACCATTTTCATCTCCTGCTGGAAAAGCGGACTTTTTAACTTCTGACGGTAATGAATTTGGCCTTTATAGCCACGGGCATACAAAATGTGCACATAATCACTCCCTTTGCGATGATGGAGTTAAGCATTGGGGTTACTCAGAAATTCTAAGTACACTTAATGACTTTGGCTTTAGTAAACACGAATCCGACTTACTATATGAAACACCATATAAAAATAGAGAGTTTTCATGGTGTGATCCGAATAATGCGACTCGCTGTATTATGATGCCTGATGCCAGCTACTTGGTTGAGCCAAAACAAGGGGTTTGGCTCTTAGCAATTGATGCCAATGTATATGCACCTCAATGGAAAAATACACCTATTACGTTTAAAGGTTCATCAGGAGCTGGCTACAATGCTTTAATAAAAGCTAAGCCTTTACTAATCCAGTGGATAAAATCTGTGGTTAAAAGAGCTAAGGAGCAGGATAAAACACTTGTCGCATTTAGCCATTTTCCGATGGGAGATTTTTACGATAATGCTAATAAGGAATTACATAAGGTATTTAATAACGGAGACTTTTCATTACCACGAGTCCCCACTGCACAAACCGCAAAAACACTTGCACAGACAGGCCTAACATTACATTTTGCCGGCCATATGCATTTAAACGATACTGCATTAATTACTAATAATAAGAGCTCTCAATTAGTTAATGTTCAAGTGCCAAGCCTTGCTGCATATAAGGCTGCTTATAAAGTTGCTGAATTAAATCTACAAAAGCAAACCGCCCATATAAATACCTATATACTTAACGATGTGGCAGATTTTAATAGGCTCTTTAGTTTTTATGATAGAGAGTGGCTATACAGAAATGATAATAAACAAGATAATTTTGATCGCAATATTTTAAATTCTAAAAGTTATGCAGAGTTTACTAAGCGTCACCTTATTGGGTTGATTGAGCAACGATTTTTAAAGCGTGATTGGCCTAACGAGTTAGTATCGTGGCTAGATAAAAACCTTTATTTAGAGAACTGGTTTACGGCAATGCAATGTATTGATAGTGCTAGCCCTGAAATGTTAGTTCAATTGAAATTGATATCAACAAAATCTTGGGTGAAAGACTTCTATTTATTAAGAAATGGTGATGTAACAGCTGATATACCCGATAAAAGGCGTATCTTTTACCAACAGTTAAGCACCTTATTAGAACAATCAAATTGCAAAACTCAAACACAGATACAGCAATATTTAGCTTCACTTACACAAGTAATGGCAAAGTTTAGTAAAAATACCCAGGGAGAAAATTTTAGCGTTGATTTAAAAACGGGTAAGGTTTTTTAATATTGATAATTCAAGCCCAGGTAAAAAGTGCGGCCACTTGTTGTAGAATTGTAAGCTCTCAGCGATGAGTCACTATACTGGCGTTCTTGTTCATTACTAAGGTTAAAAGCACTTAATTTTAACTTCCAGTTTTTAGTAAAACTGTAGTTTAAGCTTGCGTCCCAATATGTTGTTGGTATAAAGCCGGTTTCATTTTCATCATTTATTAATCCTCCAGCGCGTACCAAATATCTACCTCTAAAAATAGCACCAAGTTTAAAGTTTAGGTTGGGACGATCGTAAAAAATCATACTAGATGCTGTAATTTTAGATAAAAACGGCAAGTTCTTTTTAAATAATGCTAAGCCATCATTGGAGTTGTAATAAGTTACCTTACCTTCGTTATACGTACTTTGTAGGTTAATACCCCAGAAAGAGTTGGGTATTAAGTAATTTAAATTTAATTCGATGCCCCATTGATAAGCTGTTTCTGCATTGCTGTGCCATACAGCTATTTTATCGTTGGCAGCTTTAATAGGGTGGGGTAATAGAGCTTGAGTAGTAACAATGTAATCGTTTAAATTTTTATAATACAAAGATAAATCAAATGAACTATGACCACTAAAGTCACCCTCCAGAGATACATCAGTATTAAAGGATATGTAAGGCTTAAGATTTGGGTTAAAAATATATTCAATATTATTTAGAGTATTGTTAGAGTCGGCAAAATTTAGAGAACTTAATAACGGTTTAGAATAATTTTTAGAAGCCCCAAAACGAAAGCGCCAATGCTCATCGATGAAGAGTGTACTATTTAGGCTAGGTAGCCATAAATCATAGCTTAAGGTTGATAAGTCCTGAGTATAAGTTGTTATAGAATCAAACTGATAACGTAATCCAAAATCGACCTCCCATTTATCTCTCTCAAGTGCTAATAATGTATACACACCTCGACTGTTTTCTTTTATATGTTCATACTTTCTTATAAAAGAAGCGTTATTCTGCTTTATGTTAAATGGCGCTATTTTATAAAGTGCAAGTGCATCATTAGTGCTTATGCTCAACCAGTGCTGGTTTTTATGTTTATTTTGGGGGGTTATGAGTGTTTCGGGTAACTCAATTAATTGTTGTGGGGAGTTACTTATTTCATTGAAAAAAATATCGTTTTGTTGAAGGTTATTCATTTTATTTGTAAATGAGATCCAGTCCCCACCAAATTTCATAGAGAAAGTGCCATTAAAACGATGCTGTAGGTCTATCTTTGCAAATAGATATTTATTATCTGATTGATAGTATTCTAAATCTCCGTGGTATAAATCCCACATACTAATGTCTTGTAAGTTTTGGCTATAGTCAATATCGGCGTAAAATGGGTCTTGTGTATAATCAATAGTTACATCACTGACCCCTTGGGTATAAATTTTATTACTATACGGTATTTCGTACTTTGATTGCTGGATACCTAATATGGCATGTATATCCCACCGTTTATTGAGCTTTTTTACAATTGAGAACTGGCCTTGGTGGTAGGATGTATTTATTTTTTGAACTCTACTTTCTGTTGCTACTCTGGCATCAACATAGTGAGCATAAACTAACTCATTGTCTTTATTTGTTTTGATACTTGTTATTGCTGTTTGCTCTTTTATAACAGGTGTAGATTGGTCACCCCGAGGATATAAATGAGACTCTGATCGATTTCCTTTTAAGAAACCTGAGAGCACATCTACATCTAAATGGGAGGTAGAGTTTTTATATTCTAAAGACAAGTTTGTCCCAAAGCGTTGCTGAGTTCCTTGCCAAACAGAATACCTATTTCCCCGAGGGATGATGTAATTCCCTTGTGCTAAATTTTCTGATTGTAATTTACTTAATGAGGATAAGTCGGCATTATTAATGGCTATGTTACGCCATCTAAATGTATTAGCACCTTGTTCTAATGATTCTCTGCTCGTATAGGCTACACTTGCAAGCGCCCCCCAGTTCCCCCACGTATTTGACAAAAGGGTAGAGTAACGTTTAGACCCCGAGTCAACATAATCGTTATAGCCAATTTCGGGGGTAATAACAAAGTTAAACCCTTTCTTATCTAGTGGACTTATTGTTTTTAAGGCCATCGTACCTGATATTCCGCCGGCGATCTGGTCAGAAGAATAACTTTTGAATACTTGTATTTGCTTAAATAGTTCAGCTGGTAAAATGTTAAAATCAAAAGAGCGATCGCGCTGCTTTTGCACTCTACTATCCATAGGTGAATCATTATTTGCCAATACTGGCATATCATTAAGTGTAACCAGGCTAAAATCAGGGTAACTGCCACGGATAGATACTTGTCGGCCTTCACCTGCCTCGCGAGTTATAGCTACCCCGGGTATATATTGTAGCGCCTCTGCTAAATTTGTATTTGGAATATCTGTGATGTCTTGTGATGAAATTGCTTCACTAATTGCCTTTGTGTTGTGCTTTAAATTACGCGAGCGGGCTTGAGAATAACGAATACCTTTAACTGTAATCTCTTCTATTAGTTTAATATTGTTTTGGCTTGGACTTTTATAAATTACAAATCCATTATTTTTTATTTTAAAAGACAAAGTAGTATCATCTAAAAGTAATTTAAGCGCTTGAGATAAGGTGTAAGAACCACTAATAGTTGGGCTTTTTTTATTATTGAGTAGTGTAGGGTCGCTGCTATAGGAAACCTGATATGCAATTGCAATCTGGCGTAAACTGTCGCTAAGTGAACTCGCTGGCACCTGAACAAATTTACTTTTTGTTTGTGCTGCTTGAATAGGTGTAGAAATTAATATGCTTAAACAAATTAGAGCATGCGTAAGGTATAAAATTTTATGTCTTAAACAATGTAGCTTGTTCATATCAATGAATTTAAATAAATCGAACACTTAAATTCTCGAAATGAGCAGTATATTTTGTCTTTCTTCAAGTTTTAAATTATAGGCATCAGCTATTAACATCAAGCTCTGTTTTGGTGCTTCTAGATTGAATCGACCACTAATAATCGTATTACTAAGCTTACTATCTAATTTAATTTTATCGTTACTATATCGTTGTAGTTGTTCAACTATGCTGTCTAAAGTTTCTTTTTCTGCTTCAATCCAGCCGGTTCTCCAAAGGGGAAGTTGCTCTAATGATTTATCAGTAGTTACAGTAATACGACCATCCACCACGACTGCTTTTTGAGGAGGAATTAATGTTACTGTGTCATTTGCATTAACTTTTACCTTCCCTTCATAAACAGTCACTACTACTTTATTTTCATTATGCTGTACATCAAATGAGGTCCCTAACACGGTAATGTTAGTTTCTCCAGAGTCGATAATAAATGGGCGTTTTTTGTCTTTTGCTACATCAAAAAAAACTTGCCCTTTATTTAGTACTACTTTTCTTACATTGGGCTGTAATTTCGCTGTTAGCTCACTCCCTGCATTTAAGTGCAGATAGGTACCGTCAGTTAGTAACTTTGAAACACGCTTACCTATAGGCGCGCTAATAGCTTTTGCTGGCTCAAACTTATCATTAGAAGCAATGGTCGGTGTAATTGATGCTTCTTGTTGTGGCAAAGAAAACCAGTACGCCATAAAGGCAATAGCACTAAAGCTAGCTGCAATGGCTATTTTATGAAAACTCTTTTGCTTGTTTGTATTTTTCTTTAATGGAGTAATAGACGTATCATTATGGTAGATATGCAAATTATGTAGAGCTTTATCAATTGAAGGATCGCCAAATATTTTAGCAACTCTATCAAATGCAGCTTTATTTTCCGGCTGTTTTAGCCACAGGGAAAGTTCTGCTGATTCATCTTCGTTTAAATCGTTTACCCGATCTACCCAGTCAGCGGCTTGCTCTAGTGTTTGTTCATTCATTCAAAAATTCTTACCAGCATGTATTAATATTATAGAGTGTAATAAAACAAAAAAGGGGACATCTCTACTGATGTTTTTCTATGTGCAATGTTATTTGGGTCATAGCTCGAGTGATATGTTTTTTTACAGACTCTTGGCTTATATCTAGTTTTAAGCAAATTTCTTCCCGGCTTAAACCTTCTAAGCGTCTAAGTTCAAAAACTTTTCTCCGCAATGGGGGAAGTTCATCAAGTGCTTGTTTAACGAGTTTTAGTTTTTGTTCTGTGATTATTTTAGACTCGGGGTCGTTACTTTTTGGTGCAACCAGCTCCATTTCGTCATCATTATTGTGTTGATTCTTATTTTTTTGCCAATCATGATAAATGACAGATTTTGCTACCTGATTGAGATAGGCTGGAAAGTTATCAATTTTAGTGGATTTATTCCTGTTTATTGTCCTTATTAAAGCTTCCTGCACTAGGTCATCTACATTATCTGCATTAGAAGTTCGACGGGTTATATATTTCCGTATATGGCGAATGATATTTTTAACTTCACTTTCTTCAGATAAAGGCTGTAAGTCTAAAGGGCTCTTAAAAGTTTTCATTACTCTGTCGTTTATTCCGTTTACAGAGATATTAAATGAATTATATGACTTAAGTATTACAGCGGTCTTGTGGAACTATTAGGTCTATTAAAGTAGGTTGGGAGGTATAAAAAGAGGAAAACTAACGGTTTAATACAGCTATTGAAAGAGCTTGTCAGCGTAGCTTTACTAAATTTCATTTTATATTAATGTACAACTAAAACCTTAAGTAAAATGTGTTCCACATTGTGGAATTTTTCTAAATATAGAGGGGATTTGTTTATATTTCAGGTGTTTTGGTTGACTTAGTGATACAACTTTCAATTGCCCTGACAGCTATAAATTTAAAGTAGGGCAAGGGGTATGCATCGGTTAACACACTGCCTATTATAATTTAATACAGAAAAATAAGTTTATAATAGGCAGGTATAAATAAATTTTATAACATTAACTAATGTAGCTAATTAACGTGCCGCTTTAGGCCCATCATAATCGTATGTGAACCAGTCAACATCGATGTAGCCAGCATCCTTTTTTTCATTCCACGAGAAAAACCCTAAACGATCGCCTGTCCATTTACCAAAAGCGATGGTGAATGTAGGGCCAAATGCTTTAAAGCTTTTTCCATCAAAGCTATATTCGTAGGTAGCTTGATTCCGAGCATTTGAAGTTCTTACAAATAGTGTGTCACCATTTAACTCTGGGCCAAGGGTCTTTTCGCTCATTCCATTCATATAAAATAAATGCTTTTTACCCTTTTTATCCATTTCAACCCCTAGAAGATTAAACACCCCCCCATAACGAACAAAGCCCGCTAGTTGGTTGGGTTGCATACCCGACACATCAAATTTTGCAACTGCTGTACCGGTGGTTACCCCCATCATTCTCTGACTCAACGTGTTACTTGCTCTCCAAAAATCTCCATCTGAACCATCGTTGTTGGTCCACTCATTGATTTTCGGGCCATGTCCTTCTTTATTTGGTAGCACCTTACTTGCTTTTAGGCGTAACCACCCTGGGCGTTCAGTTAACGACCAGTGACTATCTCTAGGGTTATGGTTCCACTCCCATTGCGGGCCTAATTTTGCTGATGAAAAGTCATCATCGCTTTTTGGCGCTGTGATTGGATAACCATTTATAGGTTTTTTGTATCTTTTAACAGGTTCGCCAATTCCATCATTATCTTCATCAACCCCTATAATTGGCCATCCGTCAACCCATGTAACTGGTTCAAGTACTTGAGGACGACCTTGAAAAGGTATATCGTCATTTTGGATAAGTTGATGCATGTACCACCAAGAACCATCAGGTGCTTTCATTAGGCCACCTTGACTAGCACTTCGATTATTAAATTCAGTTCCTTTCTCTAAAACCGTTTTGACTTCATAAGGCCCATAAATACTTTCTTTAGAGCGAAGTACTAGCTGTTTTCTATCATTTTTAGGGTTTTTTACACCAGGCTTTGTTGATTTATCCCCCATAGTCCATTGTGCCATGAAGATGTACCAAGTACCGTCTATTTTGTAAATTTTAGCAGCTTCAGCCCCCATGCCTGTATAAACTAGTTTCCCTTCATCTAATATTTTTGTCCCATCCCAACTCATTTCATAAATGCGATTTTCATTTCCTTCAATTTTATTATCAGGAGACTTTTGTTTTGCACCCGTATTAATGATTACATATGCTTTTTTAGTTTCTTGATCCCAAAAAACAGCAGGGTCATCAAGTACATCAGCTTTGGGTAACATCATAATTGGCTCACTCCACGGGCCAGCTATATCATCAGCCATTGTTACCATTAATCCATGCTGATAATCTATTTGATATACATACCATTTCCCTTCGTGATATGCGATATCACCCGCCCAAGTACCAAATGAATAACCATTCATACGGTCCCAGTTATACTCTGGAGCCCAAGATAACTTTGGGAATGCGTGACCCACGTTGGTCCAGTTCACCATATCCTTAGATTTTAAAATTGGCATCCCTGGAGACATATGTTGTTTAGAAGTAATCATGTAATAAGTATCACCCACTTGCTCTATATCAGAGTCGGGATAATCAGCGTTTAAAATAGGGTTTATATATGTCCCATCACCTTGATCACCAAAGCTGCCTATATTTGTAGGCGTTGTTGACTCTGTAGAAATTGTTATTTGGTCGGAAGTTACTTTAGAGTTACAGCCAGCTAAAATTGCTGTCAAAGAGATACTTAATGTAGTGAGTTTAAGTGTGTGTAGTGTCAGTTTCATAAACGTTCTTATTGCTTTGGTTTGAGTTAATTTGATTGCATAAGATTATGTTTGATTTTATTTTAAGTCAACCTGTACATTTTTCAGGCTACCCCAAGATTATTTACTGTAGGAACGAAGTAAGAAGTTCTAAATGCTGAGCTAATAATTTTGTTGGCTGAATAGAGGTTATTCAAAAAAACCTCATAAAGCACATATAAAAGCAATATTGGAATTAGTTAATATTACTTGTCAGTAATGTATCTTTTGTGTGAAAATCGTCAAAATCGCTCAATATTAATCTTTTGCTGCTTTTAGCAGGTATACATACCTCCAATTTACTTAATACGCTCGTGTAATAGGGTGACTATTGGTGATTTAATAATTATTAAAGCGCTGCAGTTTAATTAGTTCAGTTAATACAGCGGTTAAACCGACACATTTAAAAGTAAAAAGAAGAATAGGAAAGTTCTTCTTTGGTTACATTCAATCTTTGCAACAAAGGAAGAGGATAAATGATAAAAAACACACATAAGATAGCAGGAGCCCTTGGTTTTCTGATGTTAAGTTTAACAAAACCAGTTATTGCATCAGAAAAGCCGAATGTCATATTTATTTTGACTGACGACCTTGGTTTCAATCAGGTAGGTGCATATGGTAACACACCAATTAAAACGCCTAACTTAGATGATATTGCCAATAAAGGGATAAGGTTTAACCAAGCTTATGCTGGCAATACGGTATGTTCACCTTCTCGAGTTTCGCTTTTTACAGGTCGTGATGGTCGTTACATGACTAATAACTCAAATACGGTTCAGTTAGTTGAAAGTGATATCACTGTTGCGCACGTTCTTAAGTACGCAGGCTATGACACTGCACTATTTGGTAAGTACTCAATTGGCTCTCAAATGGGTGTAACCGATCCGTTAGCAATGGGATTTGATACTTGGTACGGTATGTATTCTATTTTGGAGGGGCACAGACAGTACCCTCAGATATTATGGCGTGATGGTAAAAAAATACGTATTACTGAAAACGAAGGTGGTAAAAAAGGCGCATATGCCCAAGAGTTATTTGCTAATGAAGCCATTGATTACATTGAACAAGAGCGCGAAAACCCATTTTTTGTAATGCTAACATTTTCTTCTCCGCACGCGGAACTAGCGGTGCCTGAAAAATACAGTAAGCAGTATTCTTTTGATGAAAAACCTTATTCAGGAATGTCCACTGGTACGCCAAGCGATAAATACGCAGCTTATTATCCAGAGCCAGTAAAAAAGCCTAACGCTACATTAGCTGGTATGGTAAGCGCGCTTGACGATTATGTTGGCCAGATTACAAAAGCACTAGATGAAAAAGGTATTTTAGATAATACAATTATTGTGTTTACATCTGATAACGGCCCTCATGATGAAGGTGGAGCAGACCCTAAATACCTTAAAGCTGCGACACCTTATAAAGGGCAAAAACGTGACCTTTATGATGGCGGCATACATGTGCCTATGTTGATTCAATGGCCAGATAAAATCAAAAAGTCACGTGTTGACGAAACACCTTGGTTGTTTGCCGATGTGTTGCCAACATTAGCCGATATTACAGGGGTGGACTTAAACCTTATTCCTCGTGTTAAAACAAATGGTGTTTCAATAAAGGGTTTATTGAAAGACTCACCAGAGCCGCAAGCTGATAGAGTATTGTACTGGGAATTTGCTAAGCAAGTAGGTGACCCAAACTCTGGTGTTATAGGTGATACTTTTCAAGCCGCTCGTAAAGGCGACTTTAAAGCGGTCAGATATGGCATTGAATCACCTGTTGAGCTTTATAATATCACTCAAGATCCAGGTGAAACTAATAACCTGGCTTCACATAAAGAGTCACTCGCAAAAGAGTTTTTTGACTTATTTGAGAAATATAAAGACTAAGAAGCTTAAGATAAGTGATGGGTATGCCATCACTTATCTATTAAAATTAATAATATGTGTAGTATCCTCAGTACTTCCGAAATCCCCACTCAATTAATGCTCACATTCAATCTTTTTTAATCATATTATTGCAATTGTTATCATGCTGATTTATTGTGTTTCAGATTAGTAAAATTTTTATTAAATATTATTTAAAAGGTTAATACGGCAACTGATAGTTAATAATAACTCTCAGTTTCAAATTTACTTATATTGTCTACACATAAGTGAACTAAAAGTTTAACGGTCTTCAGAATACACACAATAATTAGGATTTTTTTGATGAACAAAAAATTTAAACTAGCACTGGTACCTTTTGCTGTAAGTCTTTTACTTACAGGGTGCTCAGAATCAAATACGACGGCAAAAACGGTAGATAAAGTAGAGTCAGGTGTTCAGTCAGTTGAAATCACCGACAAAAGCATTAAAGCTAATTCAGTGATTAGCTTGGCTAACAGCACTGCTGAGTGGCAATTATCTCACCTCGATGATTTGTCGTATATTCCAGAATCTCATCGTGCTAAATCAGAAAACCCTAAGTTTTGGATTCAAGCATCATTTTATATTGGTTTAACACGTTGGGCTGAAACAACAAGCAATAAAGACTACCTGCGTTACATCGAAGATATGGCGAAAGAGCAAAATTATGAGTTGCTGCTAGACCGCCCTTACCATGCTGACGATCACACTATTGGTCAAACTTATTTATGGTTAACAGAGCAAACAGGTAATAAAGACGCTTATAAGCCTACCCAAGAATTATTCGACAAAATCTTAGCTAACCCACCTAAAGTTGGCTTAGAAATGTTAGATGAAACCAGTACTACTCAAAACGGCGCGCATTTTGAAGGCAACTGTCAAGATCGCTGGTGTTGGGCTGATGCGTTATATATGGCGCCAAGAACGTGGTTAAAGTTAAGTAATGTAACGGGTGATCCAAAATACTTTGAATATGCCGATAAGGAATTTTGGGCAAGTGCAGATTACTTATTTTCTGATGAATATGGTCTGTTCTTTAGAGATAGTCGCTATTTCGATATGAAAAATAAAAATGGTAATCCAGTATTTTGGGGGCGAGGAAACGGCTGGGTATTTGCTGCAATCCCGTTGATTATAGATGATTTGCCTGAAGGGCACCCGTCAAGAGAACGCTATATCGAGTTATATAAAAAGAACGCTGCGGGCTTGATGAAATTGCAACGTGAAAACGGTTATTGGCCCGCATCGCTTATGGACCCTGATATAGTTAAAACACCAGAGGTGAGTGCAACAGGGTTTATTACTTTTGGTTTAGCGTGGGGCGTTAATAACGGTATTTTAACTGATGAAAAATCAAAAGAAATAGTAGAAAAAGGCTGGCATGCTATTGAAGACGCTGTAGAGCCAAGTGGTCGTGTTAATTGGGTTCAGCATGTTGGTAAATCTCCAGATCCTGTTAAAAAGACAGATTCACAATTATACGGCGTTGGTGCAGTTCTTTTAGCTGCATCAGAAATGGTTAAGTGGGAAAATTAACGCTCGGTTAAAATTTAAATTGCGCTATTTTCCCCAGTAAAATAGTGCACTAAATTCCTATTAATAGAGCTATTAATAGGAATTTTTTTTAACCATCTAACATGACTCCAACTAGTGAGCAGCATTATGAAAAAATTTGCCTTTCTTTTAGTATTAATGTTTTTGTCTGCATGTCATACCCAAAAAGTTTCCGATAATCCGATCGGCAAACCAACCAACTTATTGGTCGAATCTAAGCTGCGCCCTCTAAATGTGCATAATGTGCGGCCAAAGTTATCATGGTATTCAAATATAAAAAGCCAATCTCATTATCAAATTCAAGCCAGCTTAACTGATAAGTTTATCTCTGGTTTATTATGGGATAGCGGTAAGGTTGAAGCTAAACACTCTTTAAACATTAAATATCTAGGGGCTGCATTAGGAACTAATGATACTGTTTATTGGCGTGTGAGAGTTTGGCAGTCAGGCAATAACCAAGCTGGTCAATGGAGTGAGCCGAGCGTTTGGGAAATGGGGCTACTCAATGAAAGTGATTGGGAAGCGAAATGGCTGCAAGTTCAACAGCAGGCTATTACACCGCTTACTGAGCATGTTGATCAATGGGCGCTTTTCGCCACAGGCCTAAACCCAGAAAGTTCATCAACCTTAACAAAGAAAAAAAATAAAACGCAAAAGTTGGTTATTGAACAGGTCAAGGCACAACCAACAGCGAGTTTATTTCGTCATACCTTTAAAGTTCAAGACAGTAGAAAAGTAGTAAAAGCTAAACTGCACTCTACTGCAGCTGGTTACTATGAAGTTTATATAAATGGCCAGAGAGTTTCTGATCGTATTATGGACCCAGGACAAACAGATTTTGATAAGCGTATTCTTTATAACACCGACGAAATTTCTGGGCTCCTATCACTGGGTGATAATACAATAGCTGTACACTTAGGCAGCGGTTGGTACGATGAAAACATTGCGTTTAGTCGATGGAAAAACCCAGATTCCTCAAAAAGTCGCCCATCAAAAACACTTTCTTACGGCCAACCTAAATTTATTGCGCAATTAGAACTCTCCTATGAAGATGGTTCCACACAATTAATAACATCGAATGAAAAATGGTTAAGTCACCCTTCAGCAGTGATAAAAGAAGGGATTTTTTCAGGTGAGTTATATGATGCAAATAAAGTCGTTAAGGATTGGAATGTAAATACTTCAAACCTGACAGGGTGGAAGCCAGTACAAGCCCTTAAACTGTGGCCCACAGAGAAGCTTGAACCCCAACTATTACCGCCTATTCGGCCTGTTAAAAAAATGACAGTGCAAAAAATATTTCAGCCTAAAGAAAACGTATGGGTACTCGATTTTGGACAAAACTTTACCGGCGTACCGACATTCAACCTTGATAAATTAGGGTTACGTAAGGGGCAGGCTGTGTATTTTAGATATGCTGAATGGGCTGATATTGATGGCAATATTAGCCAAAAAACAGGTGGTAGTGCGCCTTTATTAAAACAAGTTGATGGGTACATTGCCTCGGGTGAAGATTCATCCACATGGACTCCTGAATTTACTTGGCATGGTTTTCGTTATTTAGAAATAACTGGTTTGGATAAAGCGCCTACTATTGATGCAATTACTGCTCACTTAGTTAGAAGCGATGTAGAAATAGCTGGGACGTTTAAAAGCTCCAATGAGCTAATTAATCGTATCCACGATATGGCGTTATGGAGTTATGAAAGTAATCTAATGGCCGTGCCAATGGATTGTCCAATTCGTGAACGTGCAGGTTGGACCGGAGATGCGCACGCAGCACTGATCACCGGCAACTATAATTTTAATATGAATAACTTTTGGCAGAAATACTTAGGTGATTTTAAAACTGCTGCATTTCAAGCACCAGCGGTAGTTCCTGGTAAACGTACACATGGCGATAAGTTTGATTGGGCTGTAGCTGAAGTTATTATTGCGTGGGAGCACTATCGACATCATGATGATATACAAGTACTGCAAGAACAATACGATAGCTTGCTTGAGTATATGGAGTTGGCACAAAGTAAGCTGGATAATGGTTTGCTACGAATAGGCTATGGAGATTGGTGCGATCCAGTATTCGAACCCGGTATGGGTCGAAAGCGTTGTAACCCACAACACACGTCGCCAATAATAACTAGTTCAGCATTACTTGCTCATGGTGCCGACCTAATGAGTAAAATATCTACCTTGTTAAATAAACAAAATGAGTCAACTCATTTTGCCAACTTATTTAATTCAATAAGCAAGCAGTTTAATAAAGAGTTTTATAACCCTAAAACAGGGCATTATGGCAGCCAAACAGCAGATGCAATGGCTATACGTTTTGGTATTGCGCCGGCGCATTTACGCCAATCAATTGCTGATGCGCTTAACAAAGATGTAGTCGAGAAGTGGAATGGCCACGGTTCAGCAGGCGCACTTGGACAAACGTATTTATATTTAGCGCTTAGTGATTATGGTTATGGCGATACTGCATTTAATATTTTTACGGCGAAAGGCTACCCAGGTTACGCATATCAATTCGATAAGCTGAATGCTACTACTCTGTGGGAGCGAAAAGGAGTTATAGATCCTGCGCTCGACCCCGAGCGAAGAAATGCACCAGGGCGTTCATTGAACCACCCTTTTCATAGCGGCTACGATGGATGGTTTTACGAAGGGCTTGGTGGGATTCGACCTTTAGATAACGAACCTGGATATCAAACTTTTGAATTACGTCCTGTCTTTCCAAAAGAACTCGAATGGGTTGATGTTACCTATCAAACGGGTTACGGAAAAATCAAAAGTAGCTGGGCGCAAAAAAATGGCGTTGTTAAATGGGATATACAAATACCCAATAACAGTAGCGCTTACGTAACTATTCCAAATGAACCAAAAAAACTCTACAAAGCAGGTGTCTACTCCTTTGAAATTAAAAATATTGTAGATACTGGTTCACACTGATATTGAATAGTTTGCTTATGTGGGTTTTTAGTTAAGCCCACTAAGTTAAATAAAGCATTAAGCAGAGTGCAAGCTTGTACATGCAAAGTGCTAATGAAATTCTATAGGTAACTTTTGCAACTATGTGGTGCCAAGTATTCTTAAGTTCGAGCTCTGATCCGCGTAATTATTCCTGATAAGCAAACTAACCTCACCCTTATTAATGTAAGTAAAATGTAGCGAAGATATTTTTAGTTTGACATTATCAATCAAAATGGGTCAATATCAGTCAATAAAAGTGTTGTGTTCAGTCGATATTCAACTGGTGTACAGGCGTAATCCTAAGGCATGTCTGCTCAGTATTAAGTAGTGGCTGATTTTTAAAAGAGGTATTAATGAGCAAAATAATTACTAAAAGTGCTTTGGCTGTTGCTGTATTAATGGCGTTACCGGCATGTGATGCGGTTGAAACGAATAGTAAGCAAGGTACTCTTTTAAATGAAGATGCTATGTTTTGTAGTGCCACACTTGATAAAGCCCAATTACAATTGGACGATTTCAGAAAGGCTTATACAAATCCAAATAAAATACCGACTTCTTTTAGTGACGGTAAAACCAATTTCATTACCCCAATGGGGTGGACGAGTGGTTTTGTCGCTGGCAGCTTTTGGTATATGTATGAGCACAATCAAGATAAAAGCTGGTTAAATACCGCCGTAGAGTGGACTAGTGCATTAGAAGATATGCGTTTCAATCGTAAAACTCATGATGTGGGTTTTATTATGAATAACTCCTTTGGTAATGGTCTAAGACTTACCGGCGATAAAAGTTATACCCCAATTTTAGTTAGCACGGCTCAAACATTAATGGAGCGCTACAATCCCAAAATTGGTGCCACATTTTCATGGAGTTGGGGGGTATGGGAGTTTCCTGTCATTATCGATAACATGATGAATTTAGAGTTGTTATTCAATGCTTCCCTTGCCACCGGAGACAAAACTTATTATGACGCTGCTGTAAGTCATGCCACTGTTACGATGAAGCATCACTTCAGGGATGATTTTAGTTCATACCACTTAGTTAATTACAGCCGAGATACTGGACTGCCACTATCAAAACAAACCTTTCAAGGTATTACTGATGACTCATCTTGGTCTCGAGGACAAGCATGGGGGGCTTATGGCTATACAATGGTTTATCGCTACACAAAAGATGAAAAGTTTTTAAACCATGCTCGTAATATTGTGAATTATATCCTAACTCATAAAAACATGCCTGAAGATCTAATTCCGTATTTTGATTATAACGCGCCTGATGATCCGCAGATTGATGATTATAAAGATTCATCAGCTGCATCTTTACTTGCAAGCGGGTTATTAGAGCTCGCTAGCTATGTTGAAAAAGAAGAGGCTGCACGTTATCGCAAAGCTGCAATGACGATGCTAAGAAGCTTAAGCTCACCAGAATACCTTGCTGAAAAAGACGAAAATGGCCACTTTTTACTTAAACAAGCAACGGGCAATTATCCTGCGGGTAAAGAGCTAAATGCGGCGCTTAATTATGGCGATTATTATTATTTAGAAGCGCTTAATCGCTGTAAAAACACAATTTAACTATGCATACCGCTTGCAACAATAAACACACAATAATTTAGGAACACCCGACAATGTCTGTAATCACCAGTAAAATAAAACGGGAAATACCAGTGCGCAATTTCTTGCACTCCAGCTTAGTCACGCCTTGTTTTATTCTTTTAATAACACTCATCGCATTTAGAGCGTTGGCAGAGGTAGAGCGCCCTTCGATTTGGGTAAAAAAATCTGAACGTCCAGAGATTTTAAATAAAATTAAAACAGAGCCTTGGGCAAAGTTATTATTTGAAGAGCTTAAACACCGTGTTGAACCAATCGCTGCACTTAATAAAGAAAAGCGTTTGAAACCGCTTGAAGAGCTGCCCTTAGTTTGGAGTGAAGATAAGTTACAAGCACCTATTTTACCGCATTTTCGTGTAAAAGGTGGCGGAAGCAAAGAGCAGTTAATAAGCGTTGTTAAAGCACTGCAGGACGGCGTTGATTGCGGTGTAATGTACTTCTTAACGCAAGAAGATAAATACGCTGCTTGTGGTGCAGATATACTTAACACCTATTCAAATGCATTAATACAAATGAAGGTGCATAAAGAAGGCGCCATGAATTCAAGCTGGATGTTTCCAGGCGATCACCTGTATGAAGCTCGCGTGATTGGTGCTCAATTACCGATTATCTATGATTTGGTTTATCCATATTTAAAGTCTGGCGGCAAGGTTTACGACTTACAATCAAACAGCTTAGTCGCGTTTGATTTTGACCAGGCGCAACAGGTTTTTAAAACCTATATTTGGTTAGCGCTTAATAAAGGTTTACTAGACTCAAACTGGCCAGTATTAGAGTCATCAAGCCTTGTACACAATATTTTGGCGTTAAATGACCCAGAGGAAATCGCTAAGTATTTACCGTACTATACACACTTAGATACTAAGCATCAGGCTTCACTAAAAACGGTAGCAAAAAAGTTTGAAAACGAAGGCGATATCTGGCCAGAGTCTTTTCAGTACTCTAAGCACGTAGCCGCTTTTTCGGTTTATCTAATGACGTTGCTCGACCGTTACGATCCAACGCTTAAACTAGGTAAAAAATATACTAACATTCCTGCGGCATTTACCTCGTACTACGACCTACAATACCCAAACAACGAATATCCTTACATTGGTGATGGCCATCGTACTTATAAACCAGAGTATTCGGCTTTAGAAATGTCATTGTTATTAGCTAAATTAAATAGTAACGAAAAACAAATAAATGACTTTAGTAATTATTTAGCCTCAAGCATTAATGCTGGCGTATATGATCGAGGACACCTTCATAACCGTTCTTACGGCGCAAGCCCATATTATACGCCTCTACAACTGCTATGGTCTGTAAAAGAAATACAAAGCAGCCAAGAAGTCGACGTAGCGCCACCTCGTCCTAGAACCAAACGTTTAGAATATGCGGGAATGAATATTCAACGTAATGTTAGTAAACAAGATCCCGTTAAAAACAGTTTAATGGCATTTGTGGCAGGGGGCTCTTATATTCATGGTCATGCTTCTGGTATGGACATGGAACTATATGGTCAAGGCCATGTTCTTGGCATTGACGGAGGTAAGGGCACTTATAGAACACCGATTCATGAAAATTATTATCGTTTATTTGCCGCACATAACTCAGTGATAAGTAATGGAGCATCTGCCTCTAGCGGTGATTGGATAAACTTAGGTATTAATCGCGTGCAGTCTATCGCTATGGAGCCTGCAGCCGGTGAAACTGGTGTCTCAGATAAATACTCGTTTAATATTTCATCTTTTTATGATGAATTTAATAAAGTTACCCCAGCTAATCATCAGCGTACATTAGCGTTGATCAAACTCTCTGATACTAAAGGCTACTACCTAGATATCTTTAGAGCTAAAAGTGATTATGAGCAAGAGTTTCACGATTATGTTTACCACAACATAGGTGACAAAGTTGATATAACGACAAACTCAAAAAAAGTAAAATTAAAAGCAGATGCGCAGCGCTACCAAGCGGCAGCTAAAACCCCGTGGGTTAAACATAAAGATTACCAGCACCCAGGCTGGCACTATTTTGAAGATGTTAAAACGGCGTCAGTTTCATCACAGCAATTCGAGGCAACGTTTACGGCATCTAAATTGGGCGATAAATCAATCGCCATGCGAGCATTAATTCCTGCAGGGCTTGATATTGAGCTTACAACTGTAAACGCGCCAAAAGCTTATGGCGCGTCTGCGCCATACAACAAAAAGCCATTGCCCACGTTTTTAATGCGCCACCAAGGCGAAACGTGGAGTAACCCATTTACAGTGGCTTACGAATCAGTAACCGAAGGTGAAGACTATGCGTTAACTGCTGTAGAAAGGCTTTACGAAAAAGATCTATTTAAAGGTGTAAAAGTCAACGCCACGGTCGATGGAAAGTCACTAACGCAATACATCATTGTGCAAGAAAATAGTAATGATAAATACGAAGACAAAGAGTTAGGTATTTACTTTGAAGGTCAATTTGCCGTTATAACTGTCGATGAGCAAAACAAATTGGTAGATATGTATATAGGCAAGGGTACTAATCTACAATTTAAAAAACAGACGCTTACAACCTTTTATAAAAAATCAGCCTACATGAAAATGTAATAATAGAGGTTTCATCCTCAATTTAAATTGAGTGTGGTTTATAAACCAACAATATAAACCATGCTCACTTACACTGGATATTTACTTACACATCACACCGAGACACACTATGCCATTATTCATACCCCTTAAAACCTCAGTCGCAAATCGCATTAAAAAAGCAGTCGTTTTAAATTTAGTTATTGCCACCGGATTGTTAAATAGTGCTTGCTCTACAAATACGCCAGTCAAACAAAACACCGCGTTTTTGGATGAGCGCGCTGCATTAATAAAAAAATATTCAGCAACAGATAACGTATTTTCAACTCTGCAAAATCAAGTCGACCCAAATGATCCGCAAAGCAGTGAATATTGGCGTTGGAGAATTGATCAATACTTATATGGTGCTTACCCTGATTATCAAGCTATTTATGATAAATACACAAAAGGAAAATCGTTTCACCAAATTTACAACCTACCACATGAAAACCTAGGCCCTAAAAAGGCTCTACCAGCATCGTTACCAAAACTACCTGAAGGTTATTTTACCGACAACCTTCAAGGAAACCCACACACCGGCTGGCACGATGTCATTGGTGATAAAGTATTTATTACGTATCAAGGGCATTTAACCGACCCTTACATAGCCAGTTACGATCTTAAAAATCATCAATGGGAAGGGCCTTATAAAGCTGCTAAAAGCACGCTTTCAAAAGGTGATAGAAAAATAGATAGCCACGGGCGGCCAATACTAGAACAAGACAGTAAAGGTCACTTTCATATTATTTATGGCGGCCACGGCGGAGAACGTGAAGACGGTTTAAATCCGCTTTCAATCGACACCCCTCATGCCGGTGGAAGAATGCTTCATGTTATGTCAGAGAAACCAAATGACATGAGCAAGTTTGTTTATGTAAACGACATAACTCCGTTTGCATCGTATACCGCCAGTGAAAAAATGGCCAACGGCGACATTTACCTATTTACCCGCACAGGAACGCATAAATCACCTTGGGTATATTACAAAATGCCAAGTGGTGCACAAACGTTTGATAAACCGGTCATCATTACAGCACCCACACCGCAAGAGCACAATCCAATAAACGTCGATACGTTTTATATTACCCCAAAGAAAGTGTCTGATACTGAAATCGCTATTAGTTCATTGTGGCATGAATGCAACTTTCTTGAGGAGCACAACAAAACTAATTACGGGCGTATTAACTCATATTACATGAAGCTAGATACCACTACAGATACGTTTTATAACGCACAAAATGAAAAGTTAGCGTTACCTATAACGTTAGCGAAAGCAAACGAAAAAACACTGGCTTTTGACTCCACACAACGAGAAGAAACACCTTTTAGTACCGTTCCTGTGGTGTTAGAAAATAATGCCCCTGCGGTTGCGTATCAAGCGCGCACTAAAAGTTACAGAGAGTGGCGTGTCACGTCGTTTGAAAACGGCCAATGGAAACACAGCCAACCTATGCCTGGTGCAGCTAACAGAACCTTGACCGATAATAAAAACATCACGATCACCAATATTTTAAAGCTTGAATTTTTAGGTAAAGAGCAGGGCCAATATACAGCGGCTGTGACTTATAAAGATACCAAAGGCCAGTCTATTTTCGCCACAGCAAAAAGTGACGATAAACAAAATTGGCGTGTAGATAAAATATTTTTGAGCTCAACTAAAACACGGCTGCAAATGGAAGTAGTCAATAATGAGCAAGGCAATGCCGTCGCCGTTTTACTCAATGTTAAAAAAGGCTCAGCACAACGTTTATACCTATGGAGTGAAGGTAAGTTCCGTCCAGCTTGATAAGCCAGTGTGAAAATCAACTTATAGGGTAAAATTTAATGTAAAAAGCGCTGCCATTTTGGTAGCGTTTTTTATTTAAGCTAAGGTTGAGAGGGTCAAATGAGCGAGAATAGGGCGGTCGTTCAAGCTTGTTTTTGGACAAAAATGAGTTTGAGCCGAAGGACGGCTTTGTGCCATAAGCCGACTATCAGCCGTAACTCGCTTCTGCCTCAAAATGAGTTAACGTAAATACTCTATAGCTTAGCTTTGAACGAGTAGCTGTAATTGAGTTATATGGTTTTCGTTGCTACACCTACCTCTATAAATGCAATAAATATTTTAGGTGTTATTCATAATCTTCGTTCCAAGGCCTTCAAGCATAATTCTATAAAGTTCATCGTGAACAGCATGAAACTCTGAGGTGCTTTCCCCATCCCAATTATTTGATACTTTATGGTATTTTCCATGTGCTAAAAGATTACGAATCGAATATTCACCCATAGTCCGACCAACTTCTGCAGATATATCTTTGAGCCTTGTATTAAAAGCTTTTTTAAACTCCCTCTTGTCATGAAAAACGCCATCGAGCAAAGATTTTAGAGATTTTTTCATATCTGTTTTCTGTGGGTTATCTGCCCACTCAATTTCAATAAATGACCAAAGACCTAAGTACCCAAGAAATGGGTCTGTACACCTCAATTCTTTCAAGTAACTAAGTTGGTTAAAACACTCATTAAATAGAGAGCGCTCAGCAATATTTTTTGCCAATAGGAAAGTGTCATCAGTATCTTCTAACAAAAGCTTACGAATCGTATACCTTGTCTCTTGTAAAGTAGGATTTGGGGGTTGCCAGTCAACGGGAACTCCATAGTCATCGATCGTAATAGTGCCGTGATTACACAGTGCAATATCGCTCTTAATCCTCATGAGCAAAACGAATAATTGGCCTACTTGATGAGAATATTCATTGTTCAGAGAAGCTTTAGGAAATACCCAAACTTTATCATTGGGAGGAAAGCCCACTGAATAAAGCATATCGACAAATACTTTCCCATATTCATTCAATGGAGATTCACCATCTCTTACACTATTAGTATTGAAAAATGAAAGGTATTCCGAATCGGTAATATCACCTTGTATATTAGAATTAATAGTTAACCAGTATGGTATCTGAGTCATCACATTACTTAAATTAATCTTTTTTAGCATCATAACAAATTTCATTCTTATCTGTGAGCTAGAACTTAATTCATTGCTAAATTTAGTAATTTATAAGAGCGTTTGGTGTCAAAGCTTGACTTCATACATTAAAAATCTTCAATGTCTGCTCATATCACAGAACCGACCTTTCAGCCTAACTCACTACTGTCCAAAAACGAGCTTACTCGACCGTCTGCTTCTCGCTCAAAGCCGCCCTTAGAGCATTTAAATTAACTCGTTTTGGGGCAGAAACGAGTTAATCACGAATGAATGCTCATGGCACTCAATAGTCACTCGACAAGATAAAACGTTGATAATATTTGGCAAGGTATTTTACTGTGTCGGATGTCGCTTCGCTTATCTGACCTACTCTGGTAAATAGTCGACTTGAATAAATGACGTTTTATTTAAGCTGAACGCAAACGCTAATGCACCCATACAAACCATAGGAAGTATGTTTAGCGCATTTTTAAACGCTCTATGGGTTATTTTCTGACTAAACCAATGATACACTTGAGTCATATTCACTCACTAAGGTGTAAAACCAATCATGAAAATAGCATTAATGTTTGAAAATAGCCAAGCGGCTAAAAATCCAATTATTTTAAACGAACTTGAAAGTGTTGCCTTACCGTTAGAACACAGTGTGTTTAACGTGGGTATGAATAGCGAAAACGATCATCACCTAACGTATGTTCATTTAGGCATTATGGCGGGGATTTTACTTAACGCTAAAGCCGTTGATTTTGTATTTGCAGGATGTGGCACTGGCCAAGGTGCGATGATGTCGTTAAATGCTCATGATGGTGTTTTCTGTGGCTATTGTATTGACCCTTCAGATGCCTTTTTGTTTAACCAAGTGAATAACGGTAACGCATTAGCACTGCCGTTTGCTAAAGGATTTGGTTGGGGCGCTGAGTTAAACGCGCGTTATATTTTTGAAAAAGCACTTACCGGTGAGCGCGGTGCGGGTTACCCTGTTGAGCGCAGGGAGCCTCAGGTGAGAAACGCATCAATTTTAACGCAAGTAAAGTCAGCCTTAGTTAGTCGCAGCTATGTTGATTCATTAAAAAACCTTGATCAAGAATTAGTTAAAACCGCAGTTTCGGGTGAGCGTTTTCAGGCATGTTTATTTGAAAACGGCCAAGCTCAAGACCTTATTGATTATGTTAAGTCATTATTAGCTTAATAACTGACTCGCATTCGGAGAATTGTCAGTAAGTAATATCCCTTGAGTTACTATTAACTTAAGGGTTATTACTTATAAAGTTTGAACATCACAACCACTTGCTGCCGATTTTAGCTGGTGCTATCCCTCAGAATACCTTTGCGTTAATTGAAACTACCTTGTTTATTTTCTCTCTTTTTACCGTTTGTTTAACAGTCACGTACTTCTAATTGAAATAGAGTTAAATCTATTTTCAAAGATTAATGTTGATAGTTTGTTAGTTTATTAAATTTCATTTACAATCATTTTTACTCACATTAAGTCGTTATGCATAATTGTTCTTATCTTGATGATTTACAGAGACGAACAGGGTGTTCAAAAATCCCTTAATAGAAAGTAGCGATTACAAATTACCGACTTTATCAAGATAGAGAAACAAATAATGAAAAAACTATTACTGCCTTTGATTATTTTAAGCACTTTTTTGAGTGTAGCTTGTAGTCAAAGCACAACACGTATTGAAGGTAAAACGAAAGAGAGTGCCTCAAATCAATCAATAAAAGGCAAATTTGAAGCTCTTAACCCGCCTATAGGTCGTTTGGCCGTAGTCATAGATGGTAATTCCCCTGATCCCGATGATATTGGTGCTACACCTGTTATGTTGGCGCTTATACAAAACACTGGGTTATCTAGCCGACTTGTTCATTTATCTCACTCTTGCGATTTAGACCCTTTTAGAAACAAAGCGCGGTATCAAATTGATGCCGAAAATGAAATGCGTCGGCAAAATAAACTAGATGAATTAAGTGCTAGAGGTATCGATTTATTTGGACCATTTAACAATTTACGTGATTTTTATAATTGCCGAGTTGATCAAGCAGGAGCAACACAAGATTTAGTCGATGCAATCAACGCATCATCTATTGATAATCCGCTTTGGATAGTTGAAGCAGGTGAGCCCGACCTTATAGGCTATGCATTGGAAGCTGCACAAAAAAATAAGGTGCAACATGTTCACGTGGTGTCTCATCACCCTGCAAATGACAATAGCGGTGACTTTTTTACTTGGCAGCAAATTCTAGACTTTGGTGTAAATGAGCATCAAATAGGAGATCAGAATGTGGGGCTTCAGGGGCCAATAGCTGATTGGGACTGGGCCAAAAACCATTCAGATAGCGGTATTGCATTTATTTGGGAAATGATGGCCTATGCTGAGAAAGACGGTGTTGTTCCATTTCAAACTAATAAATTTGATTGCTCTGATGCAGGAATGATTTATTGGTGGATAACGGGCGCTGATAATGGCGGTAATAAGCACTCAACACCAAAAGAGATAAAAGAAGTTTTACTGCTTAATGCGGTAAATAGGGGCTAAAAATTTGAGACTATTAAACACGAAATTAGCCTTTTATCTACCGATTATTGTAGCCAGCTTTGCAGCTTCAACAACCAATATTAATGCGATGCAGAGTTATTATGAAGATTCAGGCTTCGTGGTTATAGAAGCAGAAAAATTTTCAACTCAGCACTTAGATGCTAAGAGGCGATGGTTGGTGTTTTCAAAAAATACGCCAGTTCATAATTTCGCTGATGCAGACCAGGCCCATTATCATGACGCTAGCAACGGGTCTTATATTGAAATACTCCCTGATACCCGCAGTAACCATCACGAAGCGTTAGTTAGACATGAGAACTTCACAAATAAAGCCGGCACAATGGCTGTGCTTAGCTATCCGGTTTACTTTGAAACGCCTGGGAAATATTACGTTTGGGCAAGAGCATACAGCACCGGAAGTGAAGATAATGGCCTGCATTTAGGTATAAATGGGCAATGGCCAGAATCTGCACAGCGCTTGCAACTATGTGAGGGTAAACATGCATGGACATGGTCTTCTGCTCAACGAGTAAACACGAATCATTGTGGTACTCCCAACACCATTTATATCGAGATACCACACAAAGGCATTCATACCATTATGGTATCAATGCGTGAGGATGGCTTTGAGCTTGATAAATTACTCTTAACGAAAGAAAAGGGCTATATACCTGTAGGTAAAGATAAGCCAGAAACACTGAATAAACCTAAACAATTACAAGAAAAAACTCAGTTATTAAAGGTAACGGACTACACCCGGATTCTATACGCAGTGGACGATTTTACTATTGAAAATACGGGCGAAATTCCCTATTACCAGCATAAAGCAGAGAATGCCTTAGCAATAAATGCGGTGAACACTACTTACCGTAATAAGTTTGCACACGCAGAATATATTGTGCAGGCCAAAGACGTTGGCAGCCATACTCTTGACTTGGTCACACTAGCAGAAACAGACGGTGAATCGACTTATATTGTTTCAATAAATAATAAAAAAATTGGCGAGTTTACTAATCCAGAAACGAGTGATGATTACGAAGAAATATACTTTAGCATGAAGGGTGTTGAACTCGCTAAAGACGATATTATACGAGTTTCCTCTAAAGCAGTCACAAATGGCAAAATTCCTGAGAACGGAGGTACCGCATTTGCCAGAGGACGATGGCGAGCGCTGGTGTTTAGCAGAAATGATTAATGAATCGCTATTCTGACCATACAAAAATACAAAGAGGTGGCATATGTGTTGTATGAGTTTTGGTTACAAGCAAGTTTGGATGTGGATATTGTTATGTTGCGCTTGTAGTTCACAGGCAGTGGAAGGCGGGATTGCAAAGCATGACGTGTCTAACAAACCCAATATTTTATGGCTAGTAGTTGAGGATATGAGCCCTATTATTGAGCCCTATGGTGATAATACTATAAAAACTCCCTCCATTACTCAACTTGCAAATGAAGGGGTGACTTATACGAATGTGTATTCAACTTCAGGTGTGTGTTCGCCAAGCAGAGCAGCTATAGCGCTGGGAATGTATCCTTCTTCGGTTGGTGCAAATAATATGCGAACAACCTCTAATACTGAGCAAACAGGTTTGCCAAAATATGAGGCTGTACCCCCTGAAAATGCGAAAATGCTTAGTCAATACCTTCGCGAGGAAGGCTACTACACAACAAATAACTTAAAAACTGATTACCAATTCAAAGCGCCAAAAGCAGCATGGGATGAAAGTGGGCCTTTCGCTCATTGGCGTAATAGAAAGCCCGGGCAGCCCTTTTATGCCGTTGTTAACTTTACCACCACACACGAATCTGGATTATTTGAACCTTATGGGTTTAGAAAAATAGAATCTCGGCACTACTTTTCTGACAATAGAAAGAAAATTGCAAAACTACCACAACATCATGCTGAAAAATCATCTGAGGCGAATACACCTGAGCATGTGCCTAAAGATCTTGATTTCCCTATTCCGCCATATTTGCCTGATACTCCTCTTGTTAGGCGCGACCTATGGAAAATGTATAATAATCTTGCAGAAGCCGATAAACAGATTGCTGCGGTATTACAGCAATTAAAAGACGATGGCTTATACGATAATACTATTATTATGTTTTACTCAGACCACGGCGGACCTTTACCAAGGCAAAAGCGGTTAATTTACGATAGCGGCCTCAAGGTCCCTTTTATAGTTCGTTACCCCAATGCAAAGCATGCAGGCAAAAAAAATGACGAGCTGGTTAGCTTTGTTGATTTTGCCCCAACGCTTTTGAACCTAGCTGGTATAGATAAGCCCGTGCATATGCATGGGAGAAGCTTTTTAGGTAAACAACAAACTGCAAAACGTGAATACATCCATGCTGCAGCAGATAGGTTTGATGGTTTTACAGATGTAATAAGGGCTGTTAAAAATAAGCGCTTTAAATACATTAGAAATTACCGTCCAGAACAAGGTTATTATTTGCCAGTAGTCTATCGAGAAAAAATACCTACCATGCAGGAGCTATTACGTTTACGAGATGCAGAGCAACTTACACCGGCACAAGCTTTATGGTTTAGAGGTAAAAAAGACCCTGAAGAATTCTTTGATTTAGCCAATGATCCTCATGAGTTAAATAATATTATTACCGACCCCAGCTATAAAAAAGTGGTCGCTGAGCTAAGTGCAGAAATGGACCGTTGGTTAAGAGAAATTAACGATGAACCACGGCTTGCGGAATCCCAACTTATTAAACAATTGTGGGCGGGAAGTGAATTACAGCCAGTAACCGCAAAGCCACAATTTAAAATCAGTAATGGCATAATACACATAAGTAGCCCAACGCCTGGTGCGGTGATTTCTTATCAATTAGGTAACATCACCCCTCCTGAATTATGGCAATTATACAAAGGGCCCTTTAAATTAGATCAAGCAACATCGGTGAAAGCCGTTGCTCATAGAATTGGTTTTAGTGAAAGCGATAGCGTTATTTACGACCCTGATAAAATTACTTACTCACAATACTAGCGTTTAAAGCAGAAAAATAATGATAAAAATATTCAAGATTATAGTAGTTGTAACGCTTTTGATGAGAAGCTTTTTTTCTATTGCTAATGAGGAGTGTTCTTCATGTCATAGCAAGGAGGTGTCTGATTGGCAGCAGTCTCACCATGCAGGTGCAATGGCCCAAGCAACATCAGATAAAGTATTAGGTGACTTTAATAGTGTAATTGTTGAACATTTCTCTCAAAAAGCATTGTTTTACACTAAAGATAATGAGTTTTTAATCGATTTAACTGAGAACAATACTAAGCAGACTTATAAAGTAAGTTATGTATTTGGTTTTACCCCACTTCAGCAATACCTTATTGAAGTAGAGCAGGGGAAATACCAAGTGTTCCCTTTTGCTTGGGATAGTCGCGATACCAAAGATGGTGGGCAGCGCTGGTATGCAAATTATGAAACTGAAGATGTAAAACCAAATGATCGTTTGCATTGGTTACAGCCTTTACAAAATTGGAATGGGATGTGTGCAGATTGTCATTCTGATAATTTACAGCGTAATTATGATGTAGAAAAAGATGTGTTTGATACGCACTTTTCAAATATAAATGTGGGATGTGCTTCTTGCCATGCTGACCTATCAAAAGATCACAAAACTAACCCGTTACCAAAAACAAATAAGGTGAAACCGACCAATATGTCTGGTTGGAAAATAACGGATAAAAGCAACATTGCTACTTGGCAGGGTGCTAAACGTGATAACAGCTTTATGGAAGCCTGTTATGCCTGTCATTCATTGCGCAGTCCACTAACAGACGGGTTTAGTAGTGATAAGCATTTTTTAGATCAATTCAGCCCCTCTTTCTTAGAGCCAAATTTGTATCATGCTGATGGCCAAATAAAGGAAGAGGTTTATGTATTTGGCTCTTTTAAGCAAAGTAAAATGTATGAAGCCGGTGTAAATTGCCTGGATTGTCATGACAAACACACGATGAAAATTAAATCACAAACGAATGGCCTTTGCCTTCAATGTCATAAAAGTAGTGAATATGATGTGCCCAAGCACCACCGGCATAAGCAAGCGTCGCAAGGTAGCCAATGTGTAAATTGTCATATGCCTACTAATAGGTATATGGGGGTAGATGATAGAAGAGATCATAGTTTTAAAATCCCGCGCCCTGATATTTCTATCATTTATGATACGCCTAATGCGTGTACTCAGTGTCACGATGATAAAACAAATGAATGGGCTAACACTGCGCTAGAAAGCTGGCATGGCAAGGCCGCTCCGTTGTCTAACAAAGAGCATGCAATGTTAGCACTTCGATCGGCCAATAGTGTGCCGTTAAATATTCACCTTGGATTGATTAATGATACTTCATTGAGTGAAATTGATAGAGCAAGTGCAATTACTTATTTGGCAAGCACTGGTTCAGTAATAGATGATGCAATTATATCTAGGTGGGTAAACTCGCCACTGCCACTTATACGATTAGCGATTGCTAAAATAGGCTATATGCTGCCTGAAAGTGAGCGTTTTAAAAGTTACAGCAAGTTGTTAACAGATAAATTTAAGGCGGTTAGGGTTGCCGCCGCACAAAATCTGAGTTATCAAAATAATCCGTCGGGCGAGCTCAGCGGGGCTATTGTTGAGCTGGCACAGTCCAATAAAGTTAACTCTTGGCGTGGAGAAGGTCATATTAATCAAAGTATGCTCGCATTAAATAAGCGAGATGTTACATCGGCAATTAGGTATTTAAAAAAAGGTATTGATGTAGACCCATATTTTGATCCTAACTATGTAAATTTGTCTGATATTTATTTTCGTCAAGGGAGTCAAGAAAAAATGCAGGCTGTGCTTGATCAAGGGTTGGCTGCAATACCTAATTCTGCTGCATTAAATTATGCAAATGGAATGGCAAAAATAAGAAGTAATAAAAAAGTTGAAGCAATAGAGTATTTTAAAAAGTCGATGGAGCTTGAACCTAACAATATGCAATACGCATATTTATATTACTTAGCCTTAGATAATGCCGGTTTAACTGCCAAAGCGCTTGATGAGTTAAAACAAAATCTAAGAAAATATAGTAACGCCCGTCAACTTATGGAGCTTGCAAATAGTTTTGAAGGTAAATTAAGGTAACTCATTTCGTTGTTAACTTCACTAAATAGCGCTTGCTAAACAAGCGCTATTTAGTATGAGCAAGGCTTTATCTACACTTATTTAATCATAAGATGTTGGGGCTATAAATTATCTTAATGATATAGAATTGTACCCATATTCACTTATATTCCATCCCAATCACTTCCATTTACTAATCCAATTTATATCAGATTGGATCTTTTCTTTGTGCTTAATTTGATTGCTATTGATTTTTGTTGATTGTATTTGGTTTTTAATGTAGTTTTTATTAACAAAAATAAAACAATGTAGGTTGCTTTATGCGCAAAACTCAAAGTTAAAATCAGTATAAATAATTGAATTAAAATGATTTATAACGACAACATTAATACACAGAGATCAATATGAAAAAACACACAATAAAAGCGAAACACACGCTTTCATCTCTGCTTTTGTTAACTTCTGCATTTTATGCTGCCTCAGGGCACGCAGTGGTTGAATTAGAGCAACAAGTTAAAATTTCAGATACCGGCTTACACTTTGATGGACAAGATTTAGATTTTAGTAATGTAGCTAACCCAGACACGGGGACGAAATACGACTTCTTTTTTGGTCGAAATATCTCTGCTCATGGCGATGCCGTTAAAGCATATAAACATTATGTATTTATGACTTGGTATAAAGGCGGCAAGGAAGAGCGTAATGTTATGTTGAGCCGCTACAATACATTAACGGGAACATTGGCAACTATAGAATTTCCACATCGCCATACCGGTTTTAGGGGAGACCCTTTAGTTGGGGAGTCGCATAATACAATTGGCTTAGCAGTGAGTCCTATCGATGGCACTATTCATATGGTGTACGATATGCACGCCTACGACGATAATAATCATGGCGGTAAATTCAAAGATGACTTCTTCCGTTATTCTTTTAGCGAAACAGGGGTTGCTGACTTACCCGATGAGCAGTTTACTCTTAGTAAGTTTGTTAAAGATACCAGTAGTGTTAGCCAAGGGGCTGATGACTATAAGCATTTAACAATGACAGGTAATTTAGCCGATAAAGCAAATTTTGCGCGTTTAACTTATCCCAAGTTTTTTACAAATACAGATGGTACATTGCTGCTTTATATGCGCTTGGGTGGTAACAATAACGGTGCCTATGTATTTAATCGCTATGACGCTCAAACAAAAAAGTGGTCAAGCTTCACTAAATTTAATCACAATAACCAAAAAAGTTATGGTAATGCTTATAACTGGGGTCTCTATGGCAATATGAAGTATGTTAATGGCAAACTTCGAGTAGGCTACCAGCAGCGAAGCAACGATAATAACGATAGATATAAATATCAAAATGGTGTTTTTTACGCCTATTCAGACCACCCAGATGGTATAGGTGAATGGAAAAACCATCAAGGTGAGCCAATGACATGGCCGCTTGTAAATTCAGATGAGATAAAAGTACTGGAACCGGGTGACTACATAGATCATCAAGAAGCTAACTCTGTTTATATTGTAGGTAGCTTTGACTGGACAGTGACTAAAAAGGGAGATGTGCATTTTATAAGTAAAGTACGCTCAACCGATAGAAACCGTCCTGATTATCAAGAAGTTTATTTGCACTCCTATAAGCCTGCTGGCGCAACAGAGTTTATTACGTCAACAGATTTTGTTGGCGCAAGTGAAATTTATACGGCTGGTGATAACGTATATATTATTGGTTTAAATAATGGACGACCTTACGTTGAAAAAGCGCAAGGTGGCACAAATAACTTTACGCGCGTATACGAAGCAACTGATGGGCCAGTATTTGATCATGGCACTATTTACATCAAAGATGGCAAAGTTTACTACTACCTAATGGAACGTGGGGCAGGGAGCGCGTTACCGCTTCATTTGCAAGTAATAGATTTAGATATAGAAAGTGAAACTAACTCACCTATCGTTACTTTTCCGAAGACAAGCATTACTGTAGAGGAAGGTTACAGCGAATTGTCGTTTAAAGTAACGGCTGTAAGTCCAGTGGCTGATCGCAGTATCAGCAAAGTTGATTTATTTGTTGATGGCACGCTAATTCGTTCAGACAATGCAGACCCTTTTGTATGGGGTCATAAAAACAAGCCATTAGAGCTACTAGGCTTAGCGGCTGGAAATCATACCTTTGAAGCAGTTGCAACTGATAGTGAAGGTGTCACTGGCTCTTCCACAATGCAGTTGCTTGTTCAATCCGATTCGCCAGTCATTAGTTTTCCTGATAACGAGCTAACTGTAAAAGAGGGCTTTGAGCAGCTGACATTTACGTTGCAAGCATCAAGTCCTGTTGCTGATAGAACAATTGAATCTGTTACTTTATACATTAACGATAATTTAATACGCACAGACGACAAAGCTCCTTTTAACTTTGGCCATAAGTTTAAACCGCACGAAACAGGTGCTATGGGGTGGTTAGAAACACATTCTCCCAATCCCTTACCACTCGGTGCAGGAATTTATACTTTTAAAGCCGTTGCCATAGATAGTGAAGGCGCTCAAAGCATAGCGACAATGACTCTTAACGTTGAAGGTGAGCCTAAACCGCCAGTGGTTTCTTTCCCTAATGAAATCATTACTGTTTTTGAAGGATACGAAAAGTTAGGTGTGACAATAGATGCAGTATCTCCCGACAATCGTGATATTCAATCTGTAACTTTATATGTTAATGGTGAGTTTGTGCGTACCGATACCAAGCCTGTCTGGAATTTTGGCCATTCATATGCACCTTATGAACTAGGTGCAATGGGTTGGTTAGATAGGCACGAGCCAAATCCGTCACCTTTAGGGGTAGGAAGCCATACTATCACTGCAATTGCGCGAGATACTCAAGGTTTAGAAGGGGAAGCGAGTATTACACTTATCGTAGAAGAAACACCGGCTCCAAATGTTTATTTTTTAGAACCCGAGATAGAAGTGCCAGTAGGGTATGAGTCTTTAAGTGTATCGGTGCATAGTGAGTCTGCATTAAGTAGCATTGATATAGAGCGAGTAGAGCTTTATTTGAACGACACCTTAGTGCGTGATATTTGGCAGCCTCCTTTTACCTGGGGTGACGAAGAGTATTCAACTGAGCTCCTTGGTTTAGCCGCAGGTGAGTACGCTCTAAAAGCTATAACAACTGATAGTAAAGGGAAATCTTCAAGCGCAGAAAAACGCTTAATAGTAAACCCAAACCTCGTTTTTGTATCGTCTGAGATGGAACAACACCCTGCATCTAATGTATTAGACGGTGACCTTTCTGATAGTTCAAGTTGGCGTGCGGACAAAAATGGAACTCAATCAATAGTTATTGATTTAGGAGACTTAAAATCTATTACAGGGACCCAGCTGTGGACTGCGAACGATAAAGCAATTAAGTATCAAATTTATGTATCAGAAACGATTGATGGTCGATATAAAAAAGTAGCAAAGCATAAGGGCAGAGGCGTTAACAATCAGCCAAGTACAACTACTTTTTATAGAGAAGGGCGGTTTGTTAAATTAAAAGCAATTGGTAACTGGCCTGATATTACTGAATTTAATGTATTGTTTGAAAACTAACATCAGGTTAAGCATCGCTTTTCACTAAACGATAGGACCTTAGTGCAAAGCGATTTTCCAAAAGTACTTTTAATGCAGGTTATTTATATCTGCTTTAAGTATATCGCGACAAAGTGTTAGTAAGGAGAATACGTTGACTAGTATTAAATCATATTTAGCTATATTTTTTGTTTTTTCGGTTACAGCATGTACAACAACGCAAAGAGTTAATTTGCTAGACCCTCAGCTTAGCCGTTTTGATAATGTTTACTCGTTTGGGCAAGCACGCTTCATAGATGGTGAGTTGCATTTAATTTCATCTAGCAATTGGTTTCTAACTACAAAGCAGCGTTACAGCAATTTTCTTTTGACTGCCGATATAAAAATGCCGAATGTTGATGAGTATAGTAATTCGGGCATTATTTTTAGAGGCCAAATTGAGCAAGATAAAGGCGGCAAACGCGTTGTTGGCTATCAAGCTGAAATAGATCCAAGCCCACGTCGTTGGAGCGGGGGGCTATTTGATCAAGGACGACGAAAATGGCTGTACCCCGAACACCCTAAAAGGTCACATAAAGATAATGACTTTATAAAAAGTCACTTACCCTCTTGGTCAGAGCTGCAAGCCGGAGCCTATAAGCCAGATGAATGGAATTCATTACGAGTCGTTTGCGACGGCGCTTCAATAAAAATCTTTCTCAATGATGTACTTACTACCCATGTAGAAGATATTAAAGACGGTGAAGGTGTAATAGGTTTTCAGCATCACGGCAGTAAATCATATAAAAGGTCAGGCCTCAGAGATAATGTAGTTAGATTTAAAAATATATTCATTCAAGAACTAAAACAATAAAAATGGTGCACCCTCTATGTATGATGTGATTGTAGTTGGCTCAGGTATTACAGGTGGTTGGGCAGCAAAAGAATTCTGCGAAAAAGGTTTCAAAACCCTTGTGATAGAGCGTGGACGTAATATTCAGCATCAAGGCCCAGAATATACTGATATGCAAATGCCTTGGCAAATTGAGAACAGAAACAAGGTCCCTGAAATTTTCAGTGAAGAAGGCCGTTACTCGATTATTGAGCGTAAAGGTTATTTCAAAAATGCCACCAAACAGTTTTTTATTGATGACAAAGAACACCCTATTTCTTATCCAAAAGAAAGCCCATTTAAATGGATAAGAGGTTATCAATTAGGTGGTAGGTCGTTAACGTGGGGAAGGCAATCGCTACGTTGGGGAGTGAAAGATTTTCAAGCTAATGAAAAAGATGGAAATGGAGTGCCCTGGCCCATAGGGTATGACGACTTGGCGCCGTGGTATGCTTACGTTGAAAAGTTTATTGGCGTATCGGCTAACAAAGACGGTTTGGATACCTTACCTGATGGCGTGTTTCAAAAGCCGTGGGAGATGAGTTGTGCTGAGAAGTTTATAGCTGAGAACTTAAAGAAGGCTTATTCAGATAGGCATTTAATTATTGGGCGTTCAGCCAATATTACAGAGCCTACTAAAGAGCAAGCAGAGCTTGGTCGTGGGCAATGTCAGGCTCGCTCATACTGTAATAGAGGGTGTACATTTGGTGGATATTTTAGCTCACTTTCAGCCACTTTACCTGCAGCCAAAAAGACTGGAAATTTAACTGTTGTAACAGACTCAATAGTTGAAACCGTTGATTACGATGATAAGTCAGGTAAAGCGACGGGTGTTACGGTTATTGATGCGCATACTAAAGAAAAACGTCAATATCGCTCAAAGATTATTTTCTTGTGCGCCTCTGCATTAGGTTCTGTGCAAATACTCCTGAATTCTAAGTCTAAAACGTTTCCAAATGGTATTGCTAATTCCAGCGGTGCTGTTGGGCATTACATTATGGATCATTTCTCTGGTGTTATAGCGAATGCGAAAGTACCCGGTTTTGATAATAAATACTCAATAGGGCGTAGGCCGATTGCTACATACATACCAAATTATAGACACGAGCAGAAAGACGACGCTGATTTTATAAGAGGATTTGGTTTTCAAGGTACAGCTCAGCATCGAAGCAATACTGGCACAACTGCAAAGAAGGTAGGTATTGGCGCTGAGGTTAAAATGAATAGTAACCAACCTGGCCCTTGGCGCTTTAGAGCAATAATGTATGGTGAAATGTTACCTAGGTTTGAAAATTATGCGCGGTTACATCCTACGGAAAAAGACCAATGGGGTATTCCTATATTACATATTGATGCACGAATAAGAGAAAACGAGCGCAAGATGATTAAGAGAGCCGCGATAGATATTAAAGAAATACTGTCCGCAGGTGGCTGTGTGGATATCAAAATAAACGAATTTCCTGAAACAAAACCTATTGCTGTTGGCGATCGTGTCCATGAGATGGGAGGGGCATGTATGGGTGAAGATCCTAAAAGTTCAGTTTTAAACAAATGGGCTCAGAGTCACGATGTTAAGAACTTGTTTGTCACCGATGGAGCCTGCATGTCATCTTGTGCAACTCAAAACCCTTCATTGACTTATATGGCTATTACCGCTCGAGCTGTCGATTATGCAGCCAAACTATTTTTTAAAGGCTTGTTGTAAGGGAAGGGTTATGTCTAAAATTAATATAAGTCGTCGCTTGTTTATCGGAGCATCAGTATATTTTGTAGCTACCCCTGTATGGGCATCTATTTTCAATACGGTAAATTCATTATCTGTTTTTTCTCAAAATGGGCGTTTCTTTACTGCAAAAGAAATGACTATTTTGAGCGATGTGGCAGACATAATGATACCCAGAACAGATACGCCAGGAGCTACTGATGCAAAGGTTATAGATGTTCTCGATGCGCTCATGCTCAGTTGGGCTGGTAGTGAAACTAAGCAACAGTATAAATTTATTATTAAACAGATAGGTTTAATTGCTCAATCAAGTTTTAAAGTTAACTACCAAAGTGCATCGAGAGCTGATAGAGAGCTTTTACTCAATAAGCTTGATCAGCTTTCTTTTGTTGAACGCTCAACTGAGTTATCAAAAAGCTACCGTAAGCTTAAAGAGATGATATTCCATATTTTCTACACTTCAGAAGAGGCCAATCCCAATTTTATGTTAGTTCCTGGCACCTATAAGGGAGATATTACTAAGAATAAAATGGAATTATATAACGTCAAAAAAAGAGTTTCTTAACTTATTAAGGCCAACTGTAAAAGTGGCTTTATATTTTATTGGTACTAAGTGTTATTTATTACTTCTTATTGCTGGTAATTACAATCAATCAAATTAAGTCACCACCACTCATTTTTTTTCTTTAATCTAGATAAGTTGGTTTTATAATCGTAATAAATATAGCTTATATGATTTTTGCCATAAGAATAAAATAAATTATAAAGTGTTAAGTTATTGTTTTTATTTGCTTAAAAGCCGGAAAGATTGGTTTTGATTATTTTTGATTTGAAAGTGTGATTTATTGTGTTACCGTATTGTTAATTAGCAGTTTAGGTTGTTAATTTGATAAACACACAACAGGCTTATTTGTAAAAATAGCAGACACACACAATGTAAATGGGGATAACAATGTTTAATAAAGAAAATAAAAAACTCGCCTCGACTAAATTAATTGGTAGTTCGTTGGGGATAGCTTTAACTTTATTTGCACCTTCAATTTTGGCTCAAGAAGTTAAGCAAGCTATAAACGAAAATCAAGACGCTAAAGTTGAAAAAGCTAAAGCTGACTTTGAAGTAATTGAAGTTCAAGGCATCCGTGGCGCTTTAGAAAATGCACTAAACACTAAGCGTGATGCTTCCTCTATTGTGGATGCTATTTCTGCATCGGATATAAATGCTTTGCCCGCGCTAGATTTAGGCGAAGCACTTCAAGCGGTACCAGGTGTACAAATTGAACGCTCAGGCGAAGGTCGTCAGTCTGAAATTAGCTTACGTGGCTTAGGTGGCGGCTTTGTAAAAACAACAGCTGCAGGTCAAAGTTTTGCTACTCCGAGCCGTAGTTTCAGCGATGTCGGTTCAAGCAACCCATTTTCAGCATTTGAAGCGAGTGTTTTTGATGGGGTAACCGTTGTTAAGGCTGCGACTGCAGATATGCAAGCAGGTGGTATCGCAGGGGTTGTTGATAAGCAACTTCAACGAGCGCTTGCAAAGCCAGATGGTAAATATAATGTAAGTGTAGGTGGAAGGTACGAAGAACTAACCCAAAAATGGGACGAATCTATTAAATTCTCAATGAGCAAACACCTTATTGAAAATGAACTTGCCATTGCATTTAAAGCTGCTGGTTCTGGCCAAACTTTCCGTCGTGACACTGCAAACTTCACAAATTATGCACCACTTATAGGTGCTGCCGACGCTGGGCTTGATGAAAAGTTACGAGTAAACTCACAAACTGTTGACGCATACCGTGCAAAATATGGTATTCCTGAGAACGCCGCACTTCGCAGTCCTTCTTCACTAAGAAACGTATCTGAATACAGTGAAGGCGATCGTTTTTCGTTTACGGGTAATATTGAATGGCGCCCAACTAGTGACATGACTGTAGGTGCACATCTACTTTATACTAAGCGCGACTTAGATAGCGGTACAAAACAAGATGCGCAATTTAGTGCTGGCTACAATCAAAATAAACCGCAAAACAGTGATCGTTTTTACATGATTGAGCCAGATATTAATACGGCTCCATTTATTTATGACACACTTGCAGATGGTTCACCTGTATATGCAGTAAGTAAAACAGCAATTACTGACGGTGAGTACCTTTTCACAAACCGTGAAACTACGTTCTTTGAAGAAGCAAAAGGTTTATTTTTATACGGTGATTATATTGTAGATGACTGGACTTTTAATGCTATGTTGACGCATTCTGAGTCAGAGAACAACTTTCAAAATATCGGCTTAGACTTCAGACATACAGGCCACCATAAAGCAAAAACTAAAGTTAATGGTGTAAACGTTACTACCGTTCCAACAGGAATTGATATTCAATTAGATTCGGGTGAGGGTAATCTAGATCGAGCATTTATTAATGCTACAGGTTGGGATGACTACAACTACGACGTAGATTGGCAAAGCCCTACAGCTCTAAATGCGTTATCTTTAACAACAGCTGATCCGTTAAACGGTAACAGGCGATTAGGCCACTACATTGCGGGAAGAATAGATAACCCGGTTCGTAAAATGACCAGCGGTGAATTTGACGCTAAACGTTATGTGGATTTTGGCTTAGGGGATACTCTAAAAGTTGGTGCTATCAAATTTGGCACAAGATATAGCCGTGAAGTACTTGAAAACTTTGACCAACAAATCGGTGCGGCTGGTGTAAATGCTAATGCTGTGGGTAGCTTTGCGATTAGCGATACACTTCTGTCTGATGGACAAAGTGAATTTTTCAACGGCAATTTCCCAGGTACATTTGGTGCCGATAGCGGTTGGAGATCGTTTGATAATTTATCTCACCTTGCCGCACTCACTGATGGAATAGCAGATCTTGAAGGTGGTATTAAAGCGGGTGACACTGGGCTTTATGAGCGTTTTAATGGCCCTCATCCACAGCGATACGCAACTAATTTTGACGTTGAGCAAACAATAGCTGCAGCTTATGCTATGGCCGATTTAAATGGCGAACTTGGCGATGTAATGTGGACCGGTAATGTGGGTATGCGCTATGTTCGTACTGATAACGATTTCAATGGTATTAGAAGAGATCGTAGTGCCGGCGATGTTTTAGTAGATACAAAGATAAGTGATGACTACGATCACTGGTTACCATCGGTTAACTTTGCTTTTGATTTACGAGAAGATCTTGTAATGCGCACAGCATATAGCAAGGGGTTTGTTCGTCCTAACCTTCGTGTAATGACGCCAACGACAGAGGTCAGAGGCGGCAATACAAGTGTTACAATTGACAAGCCAGCTAGCTTTGTGAAACCGTACGACGCAGACAACTACGATATGTCGTTAGAATGGTACAACCGTGATGGTAGTGCTATCTCTGTGGGCGTATTTTACAAAGAACTCACAGGCTTTTTTGAAGACAGAGAGAGCTGTCCAGAGGGTGACGCACTTATTATTGAAGCATTAGGTAGCGATGTTTCTCGTGAAGATAACCCAACTACAGGCGGTTTTGTTTGTACACAGGTTGAACCATTTACTGGCGATGATGGCACAGAAAATTTCCGCTCTGTCAGAATCAACGAGAAGTTTAATGATAACGAAACCATCGAATTAACGGGTATTGAGTTAGCTATTCAGCAAAAACTAGACTTTTTACCGTATCCTTGGAATGGTTTTGGTGGGGTATTTAACTACACGTACATTGACCAAGATGGTACAGAAGAAAGTACATTATACTCTGTTGCTCCTGAGTCGTTTAATGCTATTGGTTACTATGAAAATGACGGGTTTAGCGTAAGGGTTGCATACAACTGGAAAGATGATTCAACATTGAAAGGTCAAAACTCTTTCTTAGGTGTACAGCCTCGTACACAAAAAGCAACAGGTCGTTTGGATTTAGTCACTTCATATAAATTTAATAAAAATTTCAGAGCGTACTTACGTGGTTATAACTTAACCGACGAACAACGTTATGAATACTGGGGTAACAACGAAAAAGCAGTTTCTCGTGTTGATTACACTGGCCGAATTTATGAAGTAAGCTTTAGTTATAACTTTTAAGTAAAAATGTAGTTACTTGTCAAAGCCTAACAATTTTTTGTTAGGCTTTTTTAGTTACAAATAATGCAGTGTAAGCCATTGAGCATATGGGTTAAACTCTGTCGCACATTAGCCAGTAATTAAATGTTTATTTATGGCATGAGTATTATTAAGCTGCTGCTCTATTAAGCGAATGGTTTGTTTATTGATATCGAGCGATTGTGCAACGTTTTTAAAGTTAAAAATAGCGTCAGCAATGTCAGATATTATTCCTTGTACTTGCTTCCAACTTGCATACCCCGCGGCAGATGCTAATTGTTGAACGGCCTTCAAAGTAGGCGCTTTTCCATAACCTGCGAATGATGTTGCGTGCTCGCCAAAAGGGTGCGGGCTAAAAGTGACGTCATAAAATGGGGCTAAATCCCACCCCCCAGAGTCATCTTGTAAAAATGCCCAGTTTTTTGAATGATCATCTTGATTACAGCTTAATAAGTTAAAAATAGCTCTGCGAAATTGTAACTGTCCTGCAGCTGGAGATTTACACAAGGCTCGGCTTGCTTTTATTAAGTCTATATAATCCAAAGACGGTGTTCGAAAATCAGCATCTAATAAACCACATGCACTATGCATATGCTTACAGCCCATTTTATTGCTATTAGACTTAAATCGATCAAATCGTTTTAATGCTAGCCACTGTGCTGCACCTGTTCCTTTGGCTGCCGGTACTAATAATCTTTCTGGTGGGTTTAATCCAGCTTGTTCTGCTAGATCTAAATAAGCGGCTTCACATAGCCCTTCTTCATGTCCTAAAGCGAGATTTTTAGATGTAAATTTTATCAACCAGGCTTCATCACCAATTTTAGGAACGGTTCTACAGTGTTCTATTTTATTTTTAGGAAAGTATATCTGTGCTTTAGGTCTAGCGCCACCTGAGCTTCCCGCAGCTACTAAAGCCGAAAGCACTTCCTCAGTTTGGCCGTCAAAAATAGCTTGAGCTTGTTGGCCTAATGTAGCGAGCGATGTTTGATTATCATTTGAATCAGCATATTGTATTGTGGGGCTGAATGATAATGCGCCCATAGCTGAGTCACCAACAAATGATAGTCGATCCATCGCCGTTACAAAATTAGGCATTATATTTTGCTGCCTAAAAATCCGATCTTGAAGCAGCAGACCCCATCCATCGGGTAAACAGTCAGAGAAAACGCCATGTAACCCATTATGTGGTGTTTTAGGAGCTAACTGGACATCTCTATTAAAAGCTAATGAAAATGGTGAAAGATTACCGAACTTATTTAAATAGCTTTGATCATATTGAAAGTATACACCTTGTCGGTTTTGAGCAAGTATGCCAACTGGTAACTCTGTCGAGTCGCTAAGAGTGCGTGTAACCGCTAGTTTTTCAATAGGTTTAAAGGCCATGATTTAAAACCTGCTCGATAGAGATAGGTGCGTTTTTACTATTTATAGGAACTTTTGTTAACTCGAATAAACGGGTTAAGTCATCGAGTGTTTGCCATAGAAGTAATAATTGCCTAAATGAGATAAGGCCTGTTCCCTCGAATTTTTTTATTGTAGAAGCCGGAACCGTACTTTTTTTAGCCAAAGCATCGCGAGACATTTTAGCTTGTTTACGACGTGCTTTTAAATGTTCTGCAAAGGCAATTTGTACATCACCTTCGCTTAATAATAAATAGTTAATAACAGCCCCAAAAAGACATAATAGTGTCTTTAAATGTGATATTTTAAGTATAAAAGACATTATAGTGTCCAATATAGAGATAGTAAAGGCACTTCGATTATTAGGTTCTTATATGGGTGTAAAAATTAAAGTAGGCAAATTAGGAAAGGAGTATCTACAATAAACACCAATTAATTTAACATTATTTTTGAAGTAGCAGAAAGGCTATTTTTTAAATCATGAAAGCTATTTTTAACTAGAACTTACTTAAAGTGCACTACTGATTCCATGTTTACGTAGTTTATAAATAGTTGTTAAGTTAATAACGATGACTGTTGTTTCGAGAAGTATGCCGCCCATTGATCCTATAATAATATTATTTATAAGCCATAAACACGAGCCTACAAATATTACCCAGCGCATTTTAATTCCGTTTAGACAAAATAAGGCATATGTTCCTAAACAGGATCCAAACACCGCTATATAGTCGGTCCATTGCGTTGCTGTTAAGTAGCCAATAAAGGATGTGAGTATAATGAACAAGCCAGCTACCCACTTTTCTTTTATTTTAATTGAAATAGCTGTTCGTCCTGCTGCGAATAAACAGCACAAAGAAGAGGTGACTGCATTTAACAAGTAAAAGTGTAATGCATGGTTTAGATTCATTAAAATCATCATTAATTTTAGGCGGCGGTCATCTTTTTGAATAAAGCACAGTACAGCTAATATAAAGCTTACAAACCCTAAGCTTTGCGCAAAGTAACCATCAATCATTTACTCTCCTTTTACTATTGTTACTTGCATTAAATATTATATTATTTAGGTGTGCAGCTTAGTAGAAAGCTAAAAATCCCACCGCAAAATATAGAGTCAGCGTTTACGCAGGAGTATTACAAACCTTACTCAAATCGCTTTTAGTTAAAATTGAGGTGCGCATGTTTAGATCGTTTTGCATATAACTGTACTATTCATCAGTTATATACACAGTGCCAACCGTTGATTTATCTAATAATGTTTGCCAAGCGCTGGTGTCCCAATTTGCAGAGTTGCCACGACTAATTGCTGTGCGCATATTACTAACAAACTTACTGAAATCTCTTTCTTGTCTGTCACGATAAGACAACGCTAATAAATAGAAGTACTCGGGGTTGTTGGCATGATGCTGTCCTATATTATTTAAATTGTTGACGGCAGATTCAACATTGATTAAAGACCTGTCCTTTGCCGTGAGCGTAATATTTATTGCTCTTATTGCTGCGTTAATGTCGCCTTTTTTCATTGCAGACTCAAACCAAAACAAGGCTTTTTTTTCATTGTGTTGAACCCAAGGACTAGAATTTAAAATCATGCCTAAACGGTATTCAGCTCTAATAAGACCATATTTACCCGATTGAGAAATCCAGTTTATTGCAGTTGGGATATCGCGTTGTTCTCTGTAAAGTAACATTCCATATTCGTACATAGCACCAGGGTGCCCTTTTTGAGCAAGCGTTAGTAATTGCAGCTCAGCTTCTTTAGGTTTTTTGGCTAACCAAGGGAAATTAAGTAACGCCATAGCATATTGGTATTGTTCGTTTAGAGTTTTACCTTGTTTTAGACGCTTATACGTACGTAATATTTGAGAATACATAACCTCGTTTTTATCAACTAATATTGATTTAGAATACCCTGCCGCCCCTAAAAATACGCGTTGCACGAAGTTTATATATTGATTATTTAGAAAAGGTTTTTCTTGTGGGAATAGTACAAACTGTTGTATGAGGTTAGATGTATTTCCTCCAAGGCTTTGCACTATAGAATAGTGACGAACTGAGCCATCGGGAGCAATATCAATATCTAAAATTAAATAAGGTTGTTTTGGAGAAGACATATACGCGGCGTCTTCATTACCTCCTTCCTCAATTGCTAAGTTATTCAAACTAGCCACAGAATCTGTAATAAAATCATCGCTATGAAAAATATGTTTCAGGCTTAGTTCGCCATTAAACGTAATTCTTTTAGATAGTGTATTTTGATTAATTATTGGAAAGTATTTTGCGTCAATTGCTTGCTTCCCTTGAGTGGCTTTGTAGTCGTTCATTATTTTGACAAAGCTTTCTTGTGCCTCAGCGGGAAGTTTAGTTAAAGTGTCATTTATTACCTGTTGGGCGTCAAAATAATCGTATTCGGCTGCTAACGAATAATTAATAAGTGCATTAATAATATCCTGCTCTACTCCTAAGCCCTGCGCGTAAATTCTGGCTAGTTGATAATATGCATGAGGGTTACCAAGCTGAGCTGCTTTTACGTATTCGCTCCTTGCCAACTCATATTGCTGCTCGGTAAAATAGCGGTCAGCTTTGAGGATGTCAGCCGCTTGTACGTTGCAGAAACTTATTAATGTAGCAAGTGAAAACCACTTTATTATTGTTTTCATTAAATTTTCCATATTGATGGATGCAGCAATGCTGTTGAAAACAGCGAATGAATCAGGTCAAACCTTATGCATCAGGCATAAGGTTTGCAATTTCATAGAACTAATCTAAGTGAAAGACCTGATCGATAGGATTAACAACAGGAGAGTTATCACTATTGGTTTCCATAATATCAGCCATGAATGCCCACCATTTTTTAACAACGGGTGTAAGTGGTAAGTCATCCATTTTGTGGCTGCTTTCTCGTTTCAATACAGCGAATAAAGTGTTTGTTGAAGGGTCATGAAAAATTGAATAATCAAAAACGCCCGCATTTTTTAGTTCGGTTACAAGCTCAGGCCATATTTCGTCATGTCGCTTCTTATATTCTGCTTCATGTCCGGGTAATAAGGTCATTGTAAAAGCAATTTTTTCCATGCTAATGTCCTTATTTCTTAAAGTTATCGAGGTAGTTATGCCATTGGGTTTGCGTGGTTATTTCACCTGCGGCTTCCCATGCAAATCCAGCGTAATATTTAATTGAACCATTCTTGTCAGAATTGGTGTAAAGCCAAATATGGCTCTCATCTTTTGCTTCTTTAGCAATATGTTTAATGTCTGTTACTTTGCTTGAAGCAATCACTACGCCCGTTCCAAGTGCCATTGAATCAAACGTTTCCCATGCTGAAATTCTGCCGGTCTCTTTGTTGTAGGACACTTTAGCCTTTCCATCATGTGTTGTGATACCTATCGCAATAGGTAAAGAAGCGGGTTTGCCATCAAGTTTAAACTTAGAATTTACTTGATATAGATTCGAACCTAGTGGCAACGAGATTGTTTTTGACTCATTAACTAGGCCTAGCGGTGTTTTAAATTCATACTCGAGCGTAAAAACAACTTTATCAGGACCATTTGTAATAATTTTATAGCTTTTGTAATTATGTGCCGCGTAGTCTTTTCCATCTACCCAAATAGCTGAACCGCCAACACCGCGACTAATACCTACATGGTATGGGTCGTAACCTTCACCGGTATCAGTATGGTATGAACCTGTCTTATTAAACGTTTCTTCATACCACTTGTCTATAATTGAATAATCTACTTTTTTAAGCCAAGCATCAACACCACTAGAGTGCCCTTTTATAGGCGCTGCGGGACCGTATACGCGAAATGCAACTTTGTCATTTTCCCAAGCAAAATCATCTTGTCTTTTCGGAACAAACACAGCATAAGCTTTTACTTCATTTTTATATGAATTATCACTTTGGCTACTTGATGATATTTCGTTAGCGCATCCTGATAAAACTAAACAGCCTGCGGCTAATAAAAGGAGAGGTGACTTCCTAGCTTTAAATTTTTTATTCATTGTGATCTCTATAAATTGTGTGTTTTACGAACCATTAAAGTAATTACATTACAAAGTAAAATATTTTTAAAAAACTAAATATATTACTAATTATTAGTGCTTGAGGTAGGGGGCAATGGATTTTTATCTGGGATTGAATAGATAATATTAATTGCTGTAATCGCTACTAATATCACAATCGCATAACGCTTTTTGCTATTTAATCGCAAATTTGATTGTGTATTCTTTTTCAAATTAGAAACCATTTAAGTTACCCCCATCAAATGAAAATAATACATTGCCTATTTTTGATTGATATTGCATCATATTGACTGTTATTGCAATTAAATGTATTGCCAACCTCCTAAATCGAGCTTAACTAGATTTAAAAATTTGAGGAACATTCAATATGGACAGGCGCAAGTTTCTTTTTAGCAGTGCAGGGTTAGCCACTGCAACACTAGCTGGATGTGAATTCAATTGGTTAGCACAATTAAAAAAAGAATACCCCAATGTATTAATGCTTATTATTGATGATTTAAATGATTGGATTGGCCCTTTAGGGGGGCATGCTAATACTAAAACTCCCAATATTGACCGTTTAGCCAATATGGGCACCGTGTTCACTAATGCTCACGCACCTGCACCATTGTGTGGGCCATCACGCGCCAGCATTATGACTGGTCTAGCTCCCTCTACAACAGGTATTTATGGTCATGTTGAAGACAATGACATTAAGTCTGCTAACGATAAAGCGAGTCAATCAATATTTTTAAGCGAATACTTCAATCAGCACGGCTATTATACTGCCGCGGTAGGCAAGGTTTTTCATAAGAAAGTAGCTGATGGTAGCTTTGATAATTATGGTGGTCGGCAAAAAGGTTTTGGTCCTTACCCTCCAGAGAGAATGAAATGGCATGATCCTAGAACTAATACCGATTGGGGAGCGTTTCCAGAGTCTGATCAGCAAATGCCTGATTTCGAATCGGCACAGTGGCTAGCCAAGCAGTTAAGCACAGAACACAATAAACCTTTTTTCATGGTAGGAGGGTTTCTTCGTCCTCATGTTCCCTGGCATGTACCACAAAAATGGTTTGATATGCATCCATTAGATGAACTTGAGTTACCGCCTTATTTTAAAGGTGACTTAAATGATGTGCCAGACATTGCCAAAGCGGTAACCGAATTACCTATGATGCCTACCACTGAGTGGGCAATTGAAAATGATGAATGGAAAAATATGGTTCAAGCCTATTTAGCCAGTATTTCGTTTGTAGACTCGTGTGTTGGTACTGTTCTGGACGCTCTTGAAAATAGCCAATATGCAGAAAACACTGCGGTGGTTTTATGGGGCGATCATGGTTATCAATTAGGTGAAAAAAGTAAATTTGCTAAAATGGCCTTATGGGAAAGAGCCACGCGAACTCCTTTAATAATAAAACCACCAAAGTCTTCAGGTAAGCAAGTTAGTAACCGCCCGGTTAGCCTACTCGACTTATACCCAACACTTATAAAAATGTGCGGACTTCCTGAAAATCCATTAAATCAAGGCAGAGATTTATCGCCATTATTAAATAAACCTAACGCACAATGGGAGCACGCAGCTGTAACAACCTATGGACCGAATAACCACGCGGTCAAAACGGATCGTTATCGCTATATTCGTTATGAAGATGGAAGTGAAGAACTATATGATCATGAAAATGACAAGAATGAGTGGAATAATGTTGCCAGCAAAAACGAATACAAAACAGTTAAAGAACGCTTAATTGGCTTTCTACCCAAAGAAAATGCAAAGTGGTCAGCTGTTTCAAATTATAATGGCAACCCATACTTTTCTGAGTTGACTAAAAAAGCATTAATGAAAGAATAGAGATAAAAGCTATTAGAGAATAGTAACTTGCTAATGGCTTATTAGTTTTAACATTGAGCCCCTTAGCTTTTCAGCTGAGGGGAATTCATTTAAATTTAAACGTAGCGATTTACAATATTCTCAAGTAGTTCCTGACGGCCAGAGACTTGCTTAGGGTTAATGTCATTTTCATGAACGAACGTAGCTAGACTTTCCAATGATTGTTCACCATTAAGAATGCTTTGACCTAGGTCTTCCTTCCAACCTGCGTAACGCTTTTTAACAAAGTCAGTCAGCTCGCCACCTTCAATCATGGCTGCTGCATTGAGTAATGCTTTAGCCATTGTATCCATACCACCAATGTGACCGATGAATAAGTCATCGCGTTCACACGATTGACGACGAAGCTTAGTATCAAAGTTAAAGCCACCTGTTGTAAAACCGCCATTTTTTAAAATTTCGTACATAACGAGTGTGCATTCGGCGACATCGTTAGGGAATTGGTCTGTATCCCACCCGTTTTGCATGTCACCACGGTTAGCATCAATACTGCCCATAATGCCTTCTGCGCAAGCAACCGCAATTTCGTGATGAAAGCTGTGACCTGCAAGTGTTGCGTGGTTTGCTTCAATGTTTACTTTAATTTCGTCTTGCAGGCCGTGTTTGTGTAAAAAGCCTGCAACAGTTGCTGTATCATAATCGTATTGGTGCTTAGTTGGCTCTTGAGGTTTTGGCTCAATAAGTAACGTACCTTTAAAGCCAATTTTTTTCTTGTGCTCGACAACCATTTTTAAAAAACGTGCATACTGTTCGCTTTCTTGCGCAAGGTCTGTATTTAGTAGCGTATCGTAACCTTCACGTCCCCCCCAAAGCACGTAGTTCTCGCCGCCTAAACGATGCGTTATTTCCATTGCATGTTTAACTTGTGCTGCTGCGTATGCATACGTGTTTGGATTAGGGTTTGTTGCACCACCGGCGCAAAAACGTTTGTTTGAGAATAAGTTAGCAGTACCCCACAGTAGCTTTACACCTGTGCGCTGCATTTCTTTTTCGATAATGTTTGCTATGTGCGCTACGTTATCATGGCTTTCTTGTAGTGTTTTACCTTCAGGGGCAATATCAACATCATGAAAACAAAAGTAGGGTACGCCTAATTTTTCAAAAAACTCAAAGGCAACTTTTACTTTTTGTTCTGCAAGTTCTAATTGGTTGCCTACAGGTTGGATCCACGGACGGTCAAATGTGCCTTCACCAAAAATATCAAATCCTGTAGAACAAAAGTTATGCCAGTAGCAGGCTGCAAAACGAAGGTGTTCTTTCATTGTTTTGCCAAGTACGATCTGGTTTTCGTCGTAATAACGAAATGCAAATGGGTTTTTAGAGTTTTCACCCTCAAATTTAATTTTTTCAACGTTTGTAAAAAATTGCTCGCTCATTATGTGCTCCATGAAAATTATAATAGTGTATTAAAAATATGTTTTTAGGCTTTGATAAAGTGTTTTGTACGTTTTGTATTGCTGTGCGTAAAAGTTTTGCATAGTTGGGTTTGGCTCAATGGAATGTGTGACTGTGCCGTTAACACACACTTGTTGTGCAGAAAGTTCTTCTACTCCTATTCGGGCAAGCCTTGCGGCGCCAAATGCAGGGCCAACTTCTGAGCCTTCTCGGTATATAAGGGGGCGGTTAAGTACACTTGCAAGGATTTCTCCCCACAGTGGGCTTTTAGCGCCACCACCAATAACGGTGACATCGTCAATTTGTGCGCCAGCATCAAGGAGAACTTGTTGGCCATCGGCAAAAGCAAAGGCAACGCCTTCGAGGACTGCTCGGCCAAGTGTTGCTGCGTCGGTATCGCTGTTTAAACCAAAAAACACGCCTTTTGCATTGGGGTTATTGTGCGGTGTGCGCTCACCGGTTAAATAAGGTAAAAATATCACTGAGCTTGGTTGGCTAAAATCGCATTTCTTAACTTGTTCAAGCAGCGCGCCTTCGTTTTCAAAACCGGTTAATTGAGTAACCCAGGTTAAACAGCTTGCTGCGCTTAACACCACTGACATTTGGTGCCAGGTGTTTTCAATGCAATGACAAAAGGTATGGACTGCACCTTCAGGGTTTGGCAGGTATTTTTCGTTGGCAACGAAGTAAACGCCCGATGTGCCTAACGATAAAAAGGCTTGTTTTGGTTTTACTACACCTACACCGGCAGCGCCCGCTGCGTTATCGCCACCGCCAGCAACAACGGGGACTTGATTCATTCCCCATTTAGCAGCCACTTCAGCGGTTAATTTTCCTGTGATTTGTGTGCCTTCATAAAGAGTAGGCATGTGGCTAGTAGTCAAGTCGCACGCGGCTAACATTCCTTGTGACCATACTCTTTTTTCTACGTCTAGCCATAATGTGCCTGCAGAGTCGGACATGTCTGATGCAAAATCGCCAGTCATTAAAAAACGTAAGTAGTCTTTTGGTAACAATACTTTGGCTACTTTTGCAAAGTTTTCAGGTTCGTGCTGCTTAACCCACACTAATTTAGGTGCAGTAAACCCCGGCATGGCTATGTTGCCGGTAATATGACGAGAATTTGGTTCGCGTTTTTCAAGCTCTATACATTGCGCTGCACTGCGCCCGTCATTCCACAAAATGGCGGGGCGAATAATATTATTGTTTTTATCAAGCAGTGTTGCGCCATGCATTTGTCCAGACAGGCCCACCGCTTTTACTGACATTAGTAATGCTGGGTGAGTTTTTTTTAGCTCCTCAATGGCAGAGCATGTAGCAAGCCACCAATCTGTTGGGTTTTGTTCAGAATGAAGGGGAGCTGGACGTAACACGTTTAATGGAGCGCTTGCTTGGGCAAGTAATGTGTCGTGCTCGTCTAAAACTATAACTTTTACACCTGAGGTGCCTAAATCTATACCAAGGTACATAACTGTAAATCTATCTTGCTGATTTTGTTAGCGCTAACATTAGTTTATTGAGTCGTCATAAGTCAATAGTAGAATTAATTTATCTATTTTTGCTTTTATACCTTTGCCAATAAATATTCAGTGTTGATTAGTCGGATTATTTGTGGTTTATTGTTAACGCTAACATTTTGGTGTATGTATTGGGATTTAAGATTAGTGGTAAGTAAGTTAAAGTTATTCAACTATGTATAATAAATAACTAAGAAGCGATTTATATCAATACAGTAGTGATAGGTAAAAAACATGGCTGAGCCTAAAAGAGCAAGAATTCAAGATGTAGCAGAGTTAGCGGGTGTTTCCATGATGACGGTTTCGCGTGTGCTTAATCAAGATGTGAAAGTTAGCAACAAAACACGCGAAAAGGTTATGGCGGTTGTTGAGCAGTTAAATTATAGGCCAAATGTATCTGCTAGGCGCTTAGCCAGTAGTAAGTCATTTTTTTTAGGCCTGCTATATGACAATCCAAGTGACTCTTACATTAGTCAGTTCTTGTTAGCAGCTCTTAAAAAATGTCGAACTTTGGGGTACCACCTCGTTGTTGATGAAGCACATGAAGATGTTAACAAAACGATTGAATCGGTGAAGCAGTTAATTGATGTTACACGTGTAGATGGCATGATTTTATTGCCGCCTATGTGTGATAACGAAGAAGTGCTAGCGGTGCTTACAAACGCTAATGTACCGTTTGTAAGAATAACCCCCGATACCAAGCTTAATAGTTCACCATATATATGCATGGATGATTATCAAGCCGCTTTTGATGTTACGCAAAGATTGATTGATCAGGGACATAGAAAGATTGCGCATATTATTGGCAATAATATCCAAGGTGTAAGCCGCTTACGATACCAAGGGTATTTAGATGCGTTGCGTTCAAATAAAATTATTACGCCTCCTGAGTATATAGAGCAAGGAAGTTTCACTTATCAATCGGGAATGGAAGCTGCGGTTAAATTACTTGCGTTAGATGATAAGCCAACCGCTATATTTGCTGCAAATGACGATATGGCAGCTGCGGTTATTTCCATTGCACAAAAGCAAGGCGTTGCGATACCAAGCGAATTATCAGTCGTTGGTTTTGATGATACTCAACTTGCTCGCGTTGTGTGGCCGCATATTTCGACGGTTAAGCAACCAATAAATGAAATGGCTGAGTTGGCAGTTACGTTATTATCCTCTGGTAAGTATAGCGATATTAGCAATGTAAAAAATTCGGACTTAAGACACATTTTAGATTTTGAATTAATAGAAAGAGAGTCAAGTTTAATAAAGTAGAATAACTAACAAGGCTAATATTTACAGCTTACTTACTATTCAAAATCTGTATTAATAACAACAACACACACTATGGATATTTATGAATAATAAAGAAAATGTACTATTAATCGTCTTGGTTTGCTTTGTAGCAACCATTGGTGGTTTTTTGTTTGGGTTTGATAGCGGTGTTATAAACGGTACTGTAGATGGCTTACAAACGGCTTTTGGTTCAAGTAGCGCAGGCACGGGTTTTAACGTATCAAGCATGTTAATTGGTTGTGCTATTGGTGCATTTAGCGCTGGTCGTTTGGCTGATAAATTTGGCCGCCGTCTTATATTACTTGTTGCAGCAATATTCTTTATTGTGAGTGCATGGGGGTCAGGGGTTGCTGATACATCATTTGAGTTTGTAATTTATAGAATTTTGGGCGGTTTGGCGGTAGGTGCTGCATCTGTAATGACGCCTGCTTATATTAGTGAAATTGCACCAGCACGATATAGAGGTACGCTGTCTACGTTGCAACAAGTTGCCATTATTTTCGGGTTGTTTAGTGCCTTTGTTAGTAATTATTTTTTAGCAAATAGTGCCGGTGGGTCAACAGCATTATTTTGGCTGGATCTAGAGACATGGCGTTGGATGTTTTGGGTTGAACTAGTACCTGCTAGCTTATTTTTTATTGCGTTATTTTTTATTCCAGAAAGTCCACGTTATTTAATTATGGCTGGAAAAACAGAAGCAGCTATGATCGTATTGACTCGTTTGTATGGACCTGACTCTACTCAATCAAAGCATGATGAAATTGTCGCATCACTTGCCGTTGATAAACATAAGCCAAAACTTTCTGACTTAATTGACAAGTCTAAAAATAAATTGCGTCCAATTGTATGGATAGGTATTGGCTTGGCCACTTTTCAGCAATTAGTGGGTATTAATGTTGTTTTCTATTACGGAGCTGTACTTTGGCAGGCGGCAGGTTTTACCGAGTCTGATGCATTACTTATTAATATAATAAGCGGAGTGGTAAGTATTTTAGCGGTATTCGTCACTATGTACTTTATTGATAAAGTGGGTAGAAAGCCATTTCTACTGATTGGATCTATAGGTATGACTGTGACCCTTGCAGCTATGGTTTATGCTTTTTTAAACGCAGAAACAGGGGTGTTGGGTAACTTAGAGTTAGGCGAACAAGGAATTGTGGCTTTAGTCGCTGCAAATGCTTATGTCTTTTTCTTTAACTTGTCTTGGGGGCCTGTTATGTGGGTAATGCTTGGCGAGATGTTTCCTAACCAAATCCGAGGTTCAGGTCTTGCTGTTGCAGGTTTTGCACAGTGGATTGCTAATTTTTTAATAACATGGTCATTCCCTATTATGCTAACTGGTGTTGGCCTCGCTGGAGCGTATGGTTTTTATGCGATTTGTGCACTCATTTCGGTGGTATTTGTATTTATGTTCTTACATGAAACAAAAGGTAAAGAGTTAGAGGATATGCAGGGCTAAATTTGTATTTGGTGCAACAGTGTGGGGCGAATGAAGTAAAATTCCCACTCTTTACCTGAAACAGAATTTATAGTTGGCTAATTATAATCTAGGAAAAACATGAAATTATATACTATATCCATGTCTTTATGCGTATTGCTATTGAGTGTCTGTGGTGGAAAAGCTAATGCTTCTGCTGTTGATTTATCACAGGCATCTACGCCGAAAAAACCAAACATTTTAATGATTGTAGTTGATGATTTAGGTTGGTCTGACGTAGGTTACAACCAAACAACCGACTTGTTTGAGACACCTAATATTGATGAGCTTTCAAAACAAGGTTTACGTTTTGATCAGGCTTATGCGGGGGCTGCTAATTGTGCACCAAGTCGCGCTGTTTTAATGTCTGGTCAATATGGTCCCCGTCATGGCGTTTATACGGTGTCCCCTTCGGCCAGAGGGAATGAGAAGACGCGAAAGTTAATCCCGATTAAGAATAAGCGTGGGCTTAGTACAGATGTGATTACCATAGCGGAATCATTGAAAACTGCAGGATATAGCACTGGTACTTTTGGGAAATGGCATTTAGGCGCAGATCCTGATAAACAAGGTTTTGATATAAATGTTGCCGGTAGTCACCAAGGTATGACATTTCATTACTTCAGCCCATACGAATTACCCAACATTGAAGATGGCCCTGAAGGTGAGTATTTAACCGATCGCTTAACCAACGAGGTGATTGACTGGGTTAAATCAAGCAAAGACCAACCGTTTTTTGCTTATGTGCCTTATTACACAGTGCATACTCCTTATCAAGCTGTTATTGATAAAGTAGATAAGTATCATAAAAAGGGCATAAGAAGTAAGCGAGAAGCAACCTATGCAGCTATGGTTGAACACATGGATGATAATGTTGGTCGAATTCTTGAAATGTTATCGTCTGAAGGTTTAGCCGATAATACCGTTGTTATTTTTACCTCCGATAATGGTGGTTACCGCATGACGTCTTTTCCTACGCCACTTCGCGGCGGTAAAGGCTCTTATTATGACGGCGGTTTACGCGTACCATTAATTATTCGTTGGCCAGAAAAAGTTAAACCTGGCCTTGATCATACTCCAGTAATTAATGCAGATTTTTATCCGACTTTAGTTAATATCACTAAATCAAAACAGCCTAACCAAGTATTAGATGGTGTTGATTTAACGAAACACTTATTAGGTAAAAAAAGAATTGCCGAGCGTGATTTGTTCTGGCATTTCCCTATTTACTTACAGGCTCATAATGGGCTAACCGACCAAGGGCAAGATCCACTGTTTAGAACGCGTCCGGGGAGCGCGATTAGAAGCGGTAACTGGAAACTGATCCAATACTTTGAGAATAATGATTTTGAGTTATATGACTTAACCAATGACTTAGCTGAAAAGAATAACCTTGCCAGCGAAAAGCCAAGCAAAGTAGCGGAATTGAAAATAAAGCTGCAAACATGGCAAAAGCGAATAGGTGCTGATATTCCGACAAAACTTAACCATGAATATGATGCGGTCATTAACCAGCAGTTAATTGCGGAGAAGCTACCGCAAATTAAAGAATGGTAAACGGGCTGAAAGTCAATTCACATAATAGGATAGTAAACTCAGAATCGCAGAAGCTTATATTGAGGTGATATCTGGGTTTGTCCCCCATATTTTAGCTTAAATAAATAGATATCAAATTTAGTAAATCTATTTCAATTTTAGAGAGATTCATTATGCACTCAAGGCGTAACCTTAAAACTAGATATATGTTTGTTTGCTGCTTAGTTTGTTTAACTGCTCTAATCAGTTTTGCATCGCAATCACGTCAACAAGATCGAGCAGTTACTTCAATAGCGGTTGATCGTGTATGGTCTGGGCACAGAATTAAACCTTACTTACTAACTCGAGGCAAACAACAGTTTGTTGCTTATTATGATGCAAATCGTCAAATGACGGTGGCACATAGGCAGTTAGGTGGTAAATGGAGGTACTATAAAGTTGATAGTTGGTTAGGGTGGGATAGTCATAATTATGTCACTATGGAACTTGATTCTGAAGGTTACCTACATGTAATGGGTAATATGCATGCTGATCCACTTGAGTACTTTCGTATGTCAGAACCTTTAAATGTACGCTCTCTTAAGCGCGTGCCTGTCATGGCGGAAAAGTCACTTGAAAAAAGAATGACTTATCCAGTTTTTCTTCGCAACAAACAAGATCAACTTATCGTCAAATATCGAGATGGTGGAAGTGGTAATGGTAGCGAGATTTACAACATTTATAATACTCAATCGAAGTCATGGAGCAGGTTACACGCCAATACTTTCTTAGATGGCGAAGGTAAAATGAGTGGTTATTTCGAAGGACCTACACTAGGCCCTGATGGAATGTTCCATTTAATTTGGGTATGGCGCAATACACCCAATGCGGCGACTAATCACAGCCTGTCATATGCTAAAAGCGAAGACCTAATTAATTGGCAAAATTCAAACGGTGAAGATATTTCGTTACCTATTACTGCGAAAAGTGCTGAAACTGTTGACCCTGTCCCACCCTTTGGTGGAATGATTAATGGGAATGTAAAAATTGGGTTTGACCATAATAAGCAACCTATCATTTCATATCATAAGTATGATGAAAATGGCGATACTCAAGTTTATGTTGCACGTAAAGACGGAGCAGAATGGAAAACTGTAAGGATTAGTGATTGGAAAGGGTTTCGATGGGACTTTGGCGGTCATGGATCATTAGGCCGCTTTAAGGTTAGGCCGTATCCTCCAGAATTACTAGCTGATAATAATATTGGGGTATTAGTCAGACGAAACGATGAAGTAATGCGCTTTGTATTAAACCAGCAAAGTTTGGAAACAGTAAGCGTTGAACATGCCGATATTTATCCTCCTATTATTAATGCCGCAATAAAAGCAGCTAACCCTCATTATTCGCTCAATAAAGAGGCTATTAAATTAGAAAGCCAGGTATTTGAGGGTAAGGGAGACTCTTCAGCCTTTGGTAAAAAGTTTTATTTATCTTGGTTAAATCAACCAGGAAATAGAGACAGTGCTCACCCGTATATTTCCCAACCGAGTGTACTTACATTAACTGGAATTGATGAAAACCAGATTAGGTAAATTAAATTTTAGGCTTTTGTGCCCCCACAAATTTTAGTGGGGGTTTTTCACCTCAACCAACCATTAGCTTGCATTTTAATCCACATTAAATCATTATCACTCATGCACACAAATGATTAAATAACTTAGCACTTAAGCGGTTAATTCACAGGTAACAATAATGAAAAAAATAATCAAACCACTCAGTGTAATGACAACATGCGCTGCAATACTTTTAACTGGTTGTAGTTATAATCAACCAAAGAATGATAACTATGTTGATTACTTTGCTGATAATGCAATTGGTAACCCCTTAGCCATCGTTCAACACCCTGCAGGTATTTACCATGACGGGGTAACGTATGTTTCGTACCAAGGTCCTTTAGAAGATCCTTATGTCGCTTCTTATAATCATGAGACCAAAGAGTGGAAAGGGCCATATAAAGCTGGCATAAGTGACATGGGTAAAGATCCATCAAGAAGTAAAATAGATAATCACGGTAAACCAACTATTCTTATGGACGATTTAGGTTATATTCATGTATTTTTTGGTGGTCATGGAGGCATGCCTAAACATGGTAAAAACCCATTGGGTAATATTCACTATGGTAGAAATATTCATGCAGTTACAAAAAAGCCTTATGATATCAGCAGCTGGGAAGAGCTAGATACCATTCCTGTTTTCGGTACTTATAACCAAGCAGTAAAAATGGATAATGGTGATATTTATTTATTTTATAGGCATGGAGCGCACCGAAGTGATTGGGTATATCAAAAATCAACCGACCACGGCCGTACATTTGAAGAACCAGTTTCATTTTTAAAGCATAAAAGACGCGATGACATTAAAGCAGTTGATAGCTGGTATGCATGGGTTGAAAAAGGAAGAAATGATGAAATTATAATTGGCTACGATTACCATGTTTGCTGGGATGGGAAAGCAGGTATTAATGGGCGAGGTCATACAACTGAACGACATAATGCCTACTACATGACATTTGATACTAAAAATGACGAATGGCGCAACATAAAAGGTGAACAGCTTCCACTTCCAATTACTCGTGAAATTGCAGATGAAAAAACGCTTGCTTTGAATACAGGTGATAAATGGACCTTTAATGGTACTGTTCATTTAGACTCTAATGGGCACCCTCATTTAGCAACTAATATTGGTAAAGACATTGGGATGAAAACGGGTGGGCCAAAGCAAACAACACATATTCGTTGGGATGGTCATAATTGGCTTGCAAATGATGCCGTTGATTTAAAGTCTGTTTCTAAAAATTACGATACACGTGGCGATTTTATAGTTAAAAGCCCTAAAGATTTAAGCTTTATTTTAGAATCTAAAGAGGGAAAAGAAGCTGTTATTTCATATTGGAATAGCAGTGATGCAGGCAAAACTTTTAGTAAAGGTGATGAACTTATCAGACGCAGTAATTCAAATTGGGCAATTACCTCAATTATTAAGAATGGACACCCTGATGCTAGAATGATTGTCGCAGAAAAACAAAAAGGAAAAGCCAATAGAAAGGTATATTTAATTGGCGACAGTGGGCCTATTGCCCGCTTAAAGTCAGAAATTGGCAATTAACACAAAGTCAGTTACACAATGACTGGCATTTACAGTAACTAATGCAAGTACCAGTCATTGTGTTGATGGTAGTTTGGTGCTACTAAATTGGGTTAAAAATCCCCCCCTAGGAGGCTGAGTTTACAATATATAGCCGTTTAATTAGGTAATCGTAAAGTTGTTTTTTATTTTTTTCATTTATGTAGCATTTTAGCGGGCTGATTTTTATTGGCTGCTCTGTGAAAGTGATAACGGGTAAGTGCCCGTAAAACATAATTGTTTTTGTGTCGTCAGTAAAAGAAATATTTAACTTAGGCACAATGGGTAATGGACGTTTTATCCGCACATACTCTCCAGCCTTTTTGTTGATCAAAGCAATTTCTTTATCCACCCAGGGAGCCCATTGTGCCTTAGTTTGCCCTGTCGGTGGATTATTTTTACTTCTTTGTAGATAGTCTAAAAACTCACTTTTTCTTATTTTACGCATGCTGTTTTTATTACACCATGTGAATCCAACCCGTTTTACAGGTGAGCTAGTAGTTTTAATTAAGCGATAAATTTGTAAAGTAATTGCGTTTGGGCATACGCTCTGTATTAATTCACGTTTTTTTGTATGATTTAGTGTGCTTGAGTTAATTAAACTTTTAATTTTTAATTTTAGGTGATTACATTGATAGACTAGATCTGAAATACGCTCTCGGTGCACTGGGCTTAATTGAATAATTCCTGGTAAACGAAATGGGTATTTCGCAGAGTGTTGGTAATCTGGCGTGAATCTAGAGAATGCCCCCGTAGCCATACTAAGAGCTGTGAAACCGGTAAAAGACTCAGGCTCGATGAATTCCCACCCACTTGAATCTGACACATCACCTGCTACAGCGGGTAACTTATAACATTGCGCATGAATTACCTCTGTTTCTAATAAAGATTGGTTTAGTAAATCTGTAAATTGTACTAGCTTATTATACGCATACGCTATTTCCATATATAAAGACATAGAACTATACCATCATACTAAATATTAATAATATGACAGACTTCTGCCTCGGTGTATAGTCGATAGTTTAAATAGTAACCATTTAAGGGAGGAAGCTTAAAATTAGGTTTTAGTATGATGGTATAGAAATGGTTCTAGTTACTTTTCATAAATTAGTTAGGTTTTTAATTGTTTGGGGGAAAGGTCATCCCCCTTTTTTGAACTCATTCTGTATATCATCTAAATTATCTAGTGAAAGCCCTCTATATGAAACTCTATAGCCCTTTTTGTTTAAGTTCTGCAGTAAACTCTTAGACTTCAGTATCAGTTTAGACTCACTATACTTTTTGTATTGGCGCTTAACTTCAGCAATCAAAATTTCTTTATCTAAATCGTTAATAGCAACAATATCGATTTCATCCTCACCTTTACTATTCCAATAACTACCGATATTGTTAAATTGCTTTGATTCTATAATAATAGCTTTAAATAATTCCTCTAGCTGAGTACCCGAATATGTCTCAAAGTCTCTATATACTATGCGTCTAATAAAGTCGTAGTTCTCTATTTCAACCGCACTTCGGTTACTATATATAAAACGAAACCAAAAGCTTAAAAATTCATCTGCAATCTTATAGCGAATGTCTCTAGAGTTTTCTTTTGCAGTAATCGGCCTGAGCTTGGTAATGATATCAAAATCTTTTTCTAACTTATCTAAGTGCACGCCGACACTCATATCTAAATAACTCTCTATTCGGGGCCGGCTATTGTAGCCACTGGCTATAGCCCCTAAAATATCAAAATATGCACGGTGCTCAGAGCCAAAATCTTCCACAAGTCGATGCATCCCCTCTTTTATAAAGGGCGAACCATTTGAAATTAGTGTGTCAAAAGGTGAACTACCCGCATTAGTCAGCCACTCAAGGTATTTAGGTATACCGCCAGATAAACACCACCAAATAAGCATATCGTTTGGCGTATATATATCATTATCCTTCATAATTGCTTTTATATAATTCGGCGCCAAAGGATTAACTTTAAAGAAGTAATCATCACGATTAAGTAATGGCTGCTTTTCATCCTTAAAGATTCTTGTCATTAAATTGTACAGAGACCCACAACAAACCAAATGCATCATCGATTTATTTTTGTATTCGTCCCATAGGTTTTGTAAATCTGAAAATAAGCTATTATTCACTCGTTCAATATCCTGAAATTCATCAATAACGACGGTAATAGGTGTATGTGTGGAGTAATCGAGTAAGTATTCATAGATATCTTTCAAAGACTCGGGCTTAAAGAACTTTGTATTCAATTCATTTTGCAATATAGCTGAAAATTCGCTGACTAACGCACTCTCAGATTTTCGACTTACAAATAAATAAAGGTGTTTCTGCGCAATACCTTGAAAAGCCTCATTGAGTAAACGTGTTTTTCCAACACGCCTACGACCAACAACGACACTTAACCGACCTTTAGATTGTCCTATATCATCAGAGATTGCTCGTAACTTATTAAGCTGGACTTCTCTATTATAAAACTTTTGCATACACTAGCCCTTTAAAAGCACTGTAACTTATATTACAGTAAATTTCATTACGGTAGCAATAATAAATATATATCAATATTAAAACAAGCTATTCAAAACATCTTCGTAAGCTTTCTCTTCATCATTAACAATATACAAAGCCGTTGTAACTTCTTTCGCATGGCCTAGAAGCTTACTAATGCGACTAATTTTGACTCCTTTATCATCAAGCCAGGTCGCGTAAGATCGCCTTAACGAATGAGGGGCAACTGTATTGTACTTTCTGCATAGCTCATAAATTGCATTTCCTGTTAAAAAGTTATTTTCTCTTATAGAAAAACTACCGTTCTTGGATACTTTTATGAAAATCGGGCCGCTCAGTATGCCTCTTATATTTATCCAGTCCTCTAAAGCCGCTTTAGTCACAGGATGAAGCGCTACATACCTTTCTTTGTTACCTTTACCAACTATCTTAATGTATTGAGAGCTAATATAAATAGTATGTCGCTTGCTTATTTCTATATCTAAGGAGGAGATCTGGATATTTGCCAGTTCATTTCTTCTGAGCCCAGTACCTATCAATAAGTGAAAGATGGCTTTATCTCTTATCAGTTTTACTTTATTAAATGGGTTGCTAGTTTCAATGCGTAAAAGTAAAGCTTGAAATTCATTTCGGTCAATTACTTTATGCTTTTTTATACGTGAACCGGTAGAGCCTTTAACTTTTAAAACCCCATCTAGCTGTAGGCGAGATATTTGGCCAAGTAAATATGCGTGTTCGCATACGCTTTTGGCTATAGATACGTAAAGTGAAATGGATTTTGGTGAAAGACCTTTATCTTTTAGTGTATGAATTAAACTATTTATATCTACAGATGTTATTTCACGCCAATTAATTTCGTAAAAAGATGAATAGTTATTGTGTTTTGCTATTGCTTGTAAGCAACGTATCGCTGTTTGTTTTGAGGTATCAGCATTCAATGAATGTATATAGTTAAATATCGGACATTTATTATCAACACGTACAGTATGAATTAAACTGTGTTTTGTTGCTGGTAATTGCTTTACATCATGGTCCATAATTTTTTTTAACCTACTTTTCATAATGCACCCAATTTCCTTCAACATATCACTCTACATATTTATACACTTAAACATTACTTGTGTAAACGTCCATTTACACTAATTATGTTATTATGTTAAATTAACGTTGAAATATTTATTTGCACACAATTCCTGATGCATTTTAATTAAGTAAATGCCTTTAAATAAACAAAGTAGGGTACAGAGCTATATTATTTTAATAAATAAAAAGCTATAGATGTCTCTCTCAAAGTAACTGAATAACTCAATCGTGGAATAAATAAAGTATAAAAAGAAAAACCAACTTTGCCATTGCAAATTTTAACTAACTTAATTGGAGTTGCAGGGGGATTACATGAAAGCATTTAGTGTGCTCAAAAACCTTATTAATTAAGGTTAAACTTAATATTGTTATATTCCAATATTTACTAACTTTTTAAGCTACTGGGAGTAGCCTTACTATCTGCGTCAAAAAACATTTTAAAAACAATAAAGCATATTAAACTCAACCTATAAAAGTAGAGTACATGCATCTAGATTACAAAGCAGATTTTTACTAACCTATCTCAATAGTTGCTTACATTTTGGGGTTGAGGCACATTTAAAACCATTAAGTGCATTTATCCGCATAGATTACACCTAAAAATAATAAAAAATGGGCCTCAGTAGATTAAAAGCTGATCCCTATAATACAGTAGATCTAGATTCAGCATATTCTCGCCACTGTTTCTTATACCCTGAAAGGTTACTAAGCTCAGTAGTTGACGAGGGTTCACATTCAATTTCACACTGAACATTGCCCCAATCAGATAAATAACCAGCACCTTGTACTGTCCCTGTAGAGTCCTTTGATAAAATCACATTATTATTGTCTCTTAACTGATTTAAAACAGCGCATAATAAAGGGTTTTTCAAAAAAGCGCCTTCGATAAAAATGTCGCCTTTGGCGCCCAACATATCCAACTGGTAATCTATCATTAAAGCACTGTAAATCGTTGCTAATGCAATACCGCTTACTTTATCTGTATTGGTAGTAAAACCACACATAGCACCTCCAAATGGGCCACTTCCATTACTGAAGTCAGGCAATGCAAACACTTGTTGATCAATCACATTTTGAATGTCGTCAACATTAAATTGCTCGCCAAGCCAAGAGCCTGCTCGCTCACAAATAGCTTCAAATTCTCTGCCGCCCATGAAGCGAGCACAAGCAATCGGCTGCTGCATAGCATCAATATTAGCGAGCATATCTTTATCAGCATCGAGGTTACTGAGTGGGACCTGAGATGACATCAAAATAGTCCAAGTTCCAGTCGATATTACGGTGAAAGGTGCTTTATTTTGGGTCAGTTTGTATCTTAAAAAACTCGCATTACTATCATGAATGCCGTTAAAAAAGTGGCATTGAGGGTCAAGTCCAAGCTCAGCTATAAGTGAAGATGATACTTTGCCACAATTAAACCAAGCGGGTTTGATATCAGGAAGTAATTTTTCACACTCTAAATGATCTACCAAAGAGGAATACGTATTGCTCTGAATTGACCATAAATCTGTATGGCAACCCAAGGATGTTATTTCATTTACTCTTTGTCCAGTAAAACGCCACACCCAATATTGAGGATACATAAGTATATCCGTAACCTTTGCAAACTCATTAGGGAATTTTGTTTTAAGCCAATATAATTGACGACCTAAATTCAATCCAGCTGGTAATGACGGTGAAAAAGTATCATTGAACGAAGGCCGGATACTTTCATATTCAGGGCTTTGCTCAAAAACATCTGCGTATTCATAATCCAGAATAGGGAGCACAAGACCATCGGTACCTATCGAGTTGCGATCAATCAACGCAGCCGTAGCCCCATGCGTTGTTATATTAATCGCATTGATTCTGTATTTTGGTGTGATCTCTTTAATACCTGCTATAAGCCAACCCCAAATCTCGCTTGTATTAATACTAGGGAAATGGCCTTCCTTCACTACTGTATTTTTCATTTGTTTGGAAAATACAGAATTATATTTATCATCTAACACATGCAGTTTTACATGTGTTTTACCTATATCTATAACCAAAGAATACCGTGTCATTTCAATCATTTTTTATTACTTATTATTAATTTACATAGAAATATATTCGCCTTAGTTTACACACAAAGAGCATGATTGCAAATGATTAGTTTGGACCGAGTTTGAGCGAAAAGGGGCGGTAGAAGCGTTTATTTTAAATAATTACCGCAGCAGTAAATAACGTAATTCATTTAGTACATATAGAATTTCAACATGTAAATATCCGTAAAACCTATTTTTTCCTTTTTAACTATTATAGTGATAAACTTTTACCATTGTATATGTATCACGAAATACATATATCCCTTTTTGGTTAATGGAATAGTTATAAATGTTAGAAAAACATAGACAGCAGCTGATTAAAGAAATTGTGGATCGCCAAAGTTTTGTTAGTGTTAAAGTTTTAACTGAAACCTTATCTTCCTCTGAAGCAACCATTCGCCGAGACTTAACAAAAATGTCTAATCGTGGGGAAATTATAAAAATTAGAGGAGGTGCAGAGTCTCTTTCCAACAAACGTAAAAATATTCAAAGTTCAGCGTTTGAGGTCGATAAAACAAAACGTACCGATACAAAGAAGCTTATTGCACAAAAAGCGGTAGAGTTATGTGACGATAATGACTCTATTATCATAAATGGTGGTAGCTCTACTTATATGATGGGTGAATACCTTGCAGAAAAAAATCTGAATATTTTAACTAACTCATTCGTACTGGCTAATCTTCTTTCAGAAAATAGTGATAATTTAGTATCATTACCTGGAGGGGAGATTTATCGTGAACAGGGTATCATCTTAAGCTCTTATGAAAAGGATAATACGGAGCATTATCGCAGTTCAAAAATGTTTATGGGCACCCCTGGCATAGGTGCGTTTGGTGTGATGGAGTCAGACCCGTTATTGATACTTTCAGAACAAAAACTAAAAAAACAAACTGATAAATTAATTATCCTTGCAGACAGCACTAAATTAGGTAAACGCAGTAATTTTGTTTTCTGCCCTCTTGAAGACGTGGACGTCCTTATAACTGATTCTGATGCCGATAAAGAAATGATCAGATATTTTGAAAGCAAAGATATAGAAGTCATTATCGTTGAGTCATTAGACAGCTAAAAGGATCTAATAGGTTTATACTTTTAAATCAGAGAAATAGCGTATCTCAAATGTTATTTGGTACGCTATTCTCTGGTTCATGTCAGGATTAATCAGCAAATTGACGCACTAAACTATTTAGTGTTTCTTTAGCATCTCCAAAAATCATTCTACAGTTTGGTTTAAAAAACAGAGGGTTATCAACACCAGCGAACCCCGTAGCCATACCTCGTTTTAGAACAAATACATTTTTAGCTAAGTCGGCGTTAATTACTGGCATACCATAAATAGGACTACCCACCATTTCACGCGCCGCAGGATTAACTACATCATTTGCACCTATCACTATAGCGACATCAAAGCCTTCAATTCGTGGATTAATTTCATCCATTTCAAATAATTGCTCGTAAGAGACATCCGCTTCAGCAAGTAATACGTTCATATGACCAGGCATGCGCCCTGCCACAGGGTGAATTGCATAGGCAACTTCTGCACCGTTGTTTTCTAATAGAGTTTGCAGCTCCTTCATTGTATGTTGCGCCTGTGCTACTGCCATACCATACCCCGGAATAACCAGTACCGACTGCGATGCTTCTAATACATAAAATGCATCATCTGGGCTTAATGGTTTTATTTCGCCCTCTATTTTAATTTCACTTGTGTGAACTTTTTGAAAGCCTGATGTGAGTACATTGACTAGTGAGCGGTTCATCGCTTTACACATAATATTTGTTAAAATTATGCCACTTGCTCCAACCAATGCGCCTGCAACGATAAGCAAATTATTTTCTAGTGCGAAACCGGCTGCACATGCCGCTAAGCCAGAGTAGCTATTCAGTAATGAAATTACTACCGGCATATCTGCACCACCGATAGGTAATACTAACATCACCCCCATTAACAAGGCCAAACCAATTGCAATATAATGCCATGTAGTAACCTCTGGCTGTGAAACGAGTAAATACCCTGATGTAGCTATTGCAAAAATTAGCAATACATTCGCAATAGCCTGACCTTTAAATACAATAGGACGACCTACAATGCGCTCGCTTAATTTAGCCCAAGCAACAATACTACCTGAAAATGTGACTGCACCAATTAATAATGCTAAAAAGCTAACCACTAAAACGAATACGGTAGCAGATGCGCCGCTAACTATAGCAGCATATGCAACAGCTAAGCTTGCTAAGCCACCTACACCATTAAATAGCGATACAAGTTCAGGCATAGAGGTCATTTCAATCTTCTTTGCAGCGAACACACCTACCGCAGACCCAATGACTATTGCCCCAATAATAAATTCGAACGAAATAATTTGTTTGTCCAGTAGTGTAACAACAACAGCAATGAGCATTGCAAGGCTTGATAGAAGGTTTCCTTTACGTGCAGTAGAAGGGTGGCTCAGCAGTTTTAGGCCAAAAATAAAGAGCAATGCACACAATACATACACCGCGTTTATCAGTATTAAGTAATCTGTCATTTTTATCTCCTAGCGTTTTTTAAACATTGCAAGCATGCGGTCGGTTACTAAATAACCACCAACTACATTTATGGTGGCTAACATTACAGCGACTACACCAAGCCATGTTGCTAAGCGATCAGACTCACCACCGGCTAAACTCAAGGCACCTATTACTGTGATACCTGAGATTGCGTTAGCGCCCGACATAAGTGGTGTATGTAAAGTTGCAGGAACTTTACGAATTAACTCAAAGCCAACAAATATAGCCAGCATCAGGATAAATAAAAGATAAATACCAGTCATGATGCTTGCTCCATTGGTTGTGATCGTAAATCACTAATAGTTTGATTCGTAATGTTGCCTTGATGAGTAATGACAGCACTTGCCTGTATATCGTCTTTGAGATTAATTAAAAATTGCTTAGTATCTTTTTGCCAAAACTCACTAACGAGGTTAAACAAATTATTGGCATACATTTGTGAAGCATTCAGTGCTACTTCACTTGACCAATTACCGGTGCCTATTACTTTTACCCCTTCAATGACGGTAGTTTGACCCGCAATCGAACCTGCAACATTACCACCATTTTCAGCTGCCATATCGACAATAACCGACCCAGCTTTCATTAACTTTATTGTATCGTGATTTATTAATACTGGTGGCTTACGACCAAATAATTGTGCAGTTGTGATAACAATATCTGATTGGGCAATACATTGGGCTTGGGCATCTTGCTGTTTAGCCATTTGGCTATCATTAAGCGCTTGCGCATATCCTTGGGTTGTTTGGCCTGTTTCCCCTAGGTCAATATCCAAAAACTTAGCACCTAACGAGCGTACTTGCTCTGCTACAACAGCTCGAGTATCAAATGCAGTTACCGCAGCACCTAATCGTTTAGCCGTCGCAATAGCTTGTAATCCTGCGACACCAGCACCAATAACAAATACTTTTGCTGGTTTAATTGTTCCGGCAGCAGTCATCATCATTGGTAAAATACTTGGAAGCTCTGTAATTGCTTTGGTTACCATCACATAGCCTGCTAGGCTAGCTTGCGAACTTAATGCATCCATTTTTTGACAACGCGTACTACGAGGTATCATTTCCACACTTAAGCTCGTTACCTGATGCTGACACAGCAAGTCTACATAATCATGGCTATTAAAAGGGTCTAAAAAGCTAATAACCGTCTTCCCTTTCGCAAGTATTACATCTTCTATGGGGAGTTTATCTACAGATAAAATAACGTCAGCTTGAGCTATAATTTCAGCTCGATTACTCAGAACAGTAGCTCCAGCATTAGCGTATTCTTCATCGGTGATAAAAACATTTTCTCCTAGACCTGATTCAACAATTACATCAGTGCCTAACAAAACATAAGACTTAACATTTGCTGGTAATAAGGCACACCGCCGCTCGCGGGTACCCTTTTCCTTTAGACAAACTATGTTGGCCATAAATTTTCCTCATTCCTAAATTTAAGGTGCAATAAATCCTCCAAAAAATATTGGTGGACACGACTTTAATATCCATAAAGTGGATAAATTTGAATAAACCCAAACAGATAAAGTGAAGGTGGTTACTTTATAAGAACTGTTTGGGTCTTATTTGGTTGGCGAACGCCAACACAGAAGAGGCGATCGCTCAGTTAAAATGCATAACTAGCTAACGTAATGCACTTACCTCAATATGATCCATATCATCAAACTCTTGGTTCTCTCCACCCATTGCCCAAATAAATGTGTAGTTTGATGTTCCAACACCACTGTGAATAGACCAGTTTGGTGACGCTATAGCCACCTCACTTTCTATTGGTAATGTGCGCACTTCAGAAGGCTCTCCCATTAAATGAAATACTTTTTCATCTTTTGGTAGATCAAAGTACATGTAAACTTCCGTTCGTCTAAAGTGAGTATGAGGTGGCTTGGTATTCCAAACACTGCCTTTTTTAAGTTCAGTGATCCCCATTACTAATTGACAGCTGTCAACAATACCTGGACGAATAGATTGGAATATAGTTCGCTCGTTCGAAGTTTCCTGCGAGCCCAACTCAATGAATTTTGCCTTACTCTTTGGAACGTGCACTGTTTTTGTTACACGATGCGCAGGATAAGATGCTAAATAGAACTTAGCTGGCACATTTTCATCTTTAGATGAAAACTCTACAGTTTTACTTTCTTTAGCAATATACAAACTGTCGCGATTATTCATTGGGTATGACGTACCATCAACAACAATTACACCCTCACCGCCAATATTTATAATCCCAACTTCACGACGTTGACAAAAGTAGTCAGCTGCCAACTCTTTATGAGTAGGAAGAATAATCGAGTCGGCGGCAGGTGTAATACCACCAATAACCGCGCGATCAACATCGGTATATGTTAGATTGATTTTACCTGCTTCAAACAATGGTGCGGTCACAAAAGCATCACGCAATTCATCATTACGCATTGTTTTATAACTTCTAATATCAGCTGAGAACATAAAGTTCATAAAGACCCCTTTTGCATAAGTAATTTATACATTTTAAAATTTAAATTTGTTAATGACTTAACGCGCCATCCAACCGCCATCAACTAACATTACATGACCGTTTACATAATTTGCTGCACTACTTGATAAGAATACAGTAGCACCAGCTAAATCTTCTGGCTTACCCCACACACCACTTGGAATACGAGAGGTTATACTTTGATAACGATCTTTGTCTTGGCGAAGGTTATATGTATTGTCGGTTTCGAAATAACCAGGCGCAATTGCATTGACTTGAATATTATTCGCAGCCCATTCGTTTGCCAATGCTTTCGTTAACTGAGCAACGCCACCTTTGCTTGCAGCATAAGCTGGCACAGTGATCCCACCAGAAAAGCTTAACAACGAGGCGATATTAATGATTTTACCAGAGCCTTGCTTAAGCATATGCTTGCCCGCCTCACGGCAAAATTTAAACACACCATTTAAATTGGTATTAATAACTTCATTCCAGTCGTCATCTGAAAACTCATGAGCAGGCGAGCGTTTAATCGTGCCAGCATTATTAACAAGAATATCTATTCGGCCAAACTCGCTAATTGTATCGCTGATTGCTTGGCTTATTTGTTCACCATCACCTTGATCACAGCCAAGAGCTAAGCAAGAAACCCCTTTTTCTTTTAATAGAGAAATTGTATTGGCAACATTCTCAACCTTTGAACCAATTGCTACAACCGTTGCACCAGCTTCACCCAATGCAATTGCCATAGCCTGACCTAACCCACGGCTCGCGCCAGTAATAACTGCTACCTTGTTTTCTAAGCCAAACTGTTGCTGTAAATATGTGTTCATTGTTAAATTCCTATATAAATAGCTTAAATTAAGCCTAAAAGTTGGGGTAAAAATTCACTAATCTGCGGAAAGATTGTCACTAAAATAAGCGCAACCACCATTGCTATGTACAGCGGCAGTATTGGTTTTACTATGTCACTTATAGACACTTTACCAATACTACAGCCAACAAATAGAACGCTTCCTACTGGTGGCGTACATAATCCGATTGATAAATTTAAAATCATCATGATGCCAAAGTGTAAAGGTGAAATACCTAAAGACTCAGCAACGGGTAGAAAAATAGGCGTAAAAATAAGGACCGCAGGGGTCATATCCATAAATGTTCCAATCAGTAACAGCGTAATATTAATAATTAATAGAATCATTAATGGGTTATCCGACAATGCAAGCAGGGTTTGGCTAATTGTTTGTGGTATTAGCTCGTAAGACATTAACCAAGACATTGCTGAAGAGGCCCCAATCAACAACATAACTATTGCAGTCGTATTTACTGATTTTAATAAAATAGGATATAAATCTTTGAACGACAGCTCTTTGTAAAAACACAGCGAGACCGCAAGTGAATATAATACAGCAATAGCCCCCGCTTCTGTGGGGGTGAAGAAGCCACCAATAATCCCGCCAATAATTAAAAATATTAAAAATAAGCTAGGCACTGCACCAAATAATGACGGCCAAAAAGGGCCTATTGAGCTTTCAGATAATGGCTTAATATTTTTTCGTTTAACATATATAGCCGCTGCTGCAATTAGCAGAAATGTAACAAGTAACCCTGGTAAATAACCCGCAATAAACAATGCAGCAATAGACACACCACCGCTTGCAAGTGAATAAATAATTAATATGTTACTAGGTGGGATAAGCATGCCAGTGGTTGCGGCAGTAACGGTAACTGCTGTACTGAATGGCTTGTTATAACCCTCTTTATTCATAGCGGGTATCATAAAGCCACCAATTGCTGAAGTCGCAGCAACAGCTGAGCCAGAAATAGAACCAAAAAGTGCACACGAAATCACATTTACGAATGCAAGGCCTCCCGGCAAGCGCCCTACTAATACTTTCGCGAACTCAATTAATCTAAGGGCAATTCCTCCTTGCCCCATTATGTAACCAGACAAAATGAAAAAAGGGATAGCAAGTAGTGCAAAACTATCTATGCCGGCAGTTAACCGCTGAGCAATGGTAGTCAAGGCTGGTAGTGTGTCTATGGTAAACAACATAGTTATTAACGTAGCAAATATTATTGCCAGCGCAATAGGCAGGTTGATTAGCAATAAAACAGCGAAGACACCAAATAGAATCATCGTAATCATGTGATGTCCTCCTGCTCTAAACAATAACTTTGAGCATTAAAAAAGAAGTAAACGCTATACGCTAAAAATAACAATCCACTAAGTGGCAAAACAAGATAAACACCAGCCATAGGGACATTGAGTACAGCTGAGTGTTGACCTAAAGTCCAAGTAAGGTGTACCAAATTAGAGCCACCAATTATCAAAACAGTAATGGCAAATACGGCCACTAATAAACAACAAAACTTAAATACATATCTTGCTTTAGATGCACTAAGGTTTCTTACAATTAAGTCAAAGCCCAAGTGACTGTGCTCCCTGTAAGCATATGCGCCACCAAGTAAACTAATCCAAATCAATAAAAAGCGGGCTACTTCTTCAGTAAATGAACTGGGTTGTGGTAGTACAAATCGAGTTAAAACTTGCCAAGTTACGTCAATAACTAACAAAGTCAGCATAATGGCCAGCAATACCCGTAAAAATTTATCTATATGCTGTAAAACATTCTCATAAAACTTCACTATTCTTCCCCCATAGATTTGATGCTTTCTACTAAAGGCTCTAGAATAGTCCCCTCAAGTGACTCATAGATTGGTTTAACACTATCTTGAAACAGTGCCTTGTCAGCTTCTATTACTTTCACGCCAGCTTCTTTTACTTTTTTTAATGACATGGCCGTTGACTCTGCCCAAAGTACTTTCTGGTACTCTGTTGCTTGATGCATTGCTTCACTTAGCCAGCCTTGTTCTTGGGTGGTTAACTTGTCCCATACTTTAGTTCCTATAACGATCACATCGGGGATAGAGGTATGTTCATCCAACAAGTAGTACTTACTGACTTCAAAATGTTTTGAATAGTAGAAGCTTGGAGGGTTATTTTCAGCACCACCAACAATCCCTTGCTGTAATGAAGTATAGAGCTCTCCCCAGCTTACAGGAGTAGCTGCGCCCCCCATTGTGTTAACCATATCAACGGCCGTTTGACTGCTCATAACTCGGATTTTTAAGCCAGCAAGATCACCGGGCGTTTCTACTTTTTTCTTTGTGGTATAAAAACTACGACTTCCTGCATCAAAATAACCCAAACCTTTAATTAAAAAAGGCGTCCCTGCGTCAAGTAAGTCTTGACCTATATTGCTTTCTAGTGTTTTCCAATAGTGCTCATGGTTATCGAATAAATAAGGAAGGCTAAAGACTTTCATTTGCGGAACAAATGCTTCTAAGGAACTGGCAGAAACCTTAGTCATTCCCATACTACCAATTTGCAGCAGTTCTAGTACTTCACGCTCGGTACCCACTTGAGCAGACGGATAGATTACCAACTCCATCGTCCCACCCGATAATTTTTGAAGCACTTCATCCATATGCACCAACGATTTATGCACAGGATGCTGAGTATCTAAGTGATGAGCAAGACGAATTGATGTGTGTCTATCATCATTACAGGAAGATAAAAAAATACAGAGTGCTAGGGCACTTATTAACCTAACAAATATATTTATAGACATTATGAGCCTCCATCAGTTAAGGCAATATTGCGTTCAATAATTGCGCCTTTGTGCATAATTACTGTACTTGCACATTGCTGCCCTGCACTGATGCAATCTTTTATATCTTTACTTTGCAATTTAGCAGCTAAGTATGCACCATTAAATGAATCACCTGCAGCCGTTGTATCAACTGGCTTCAAAACAGATTTCAATGGGTAAAAACTATATTGCTTATCTTTGTAAAGATGGCAGCCATGATGGCCGTTTTTTACAACCACTTCTTCAACACCCGCATCAACCCATCGATTGATACATTGTTCAACTGAGTGTTCACCATACAAAGATTTTTCGTCATCAAAACTAATCAGTGCAATATCTGTTAATGTCATCATTTTAGAAAAAACTTGAACGGCGGTGTCCATGCCCATCCAGTTGCGGGGACGATAGTTGTTATCAAAAACAACTATTCCGCCTTGTTTACGGTATTGGGTTAAACAATTAAAAAATACAATAAGGTCATCTTGAGGATAAAGAGATAAGGTGATTCCACTCAAAAAAATCATTTCATATGATTTAATTTCATCTAATACAGAGGGGTAGTCAGAAAGCAGTGTCCGAGCAGGAGAATTTTGTCTCCAATATTGGAAATGACGCTCTCCATCTTCATCATTATTGATGATATAGAGGCCTGGCAATGCGTTATTTTTAATTTTTACATGTTCAATGCCAACCCCTTCGTCTTGCCAAGCATTAAGCATGCTTTGGCTGTATGGATCATTTCCTAATGCGGTAAAATAGTCAGCTTCACCGTTACAACGGCATAAATAAATAGCGGTATTTAAAGTGTCTCCACCAAAACCAATTTTAAATTGGTCACCAACTTGCTGACTTAATTCAATCATGCATTCACCTAATACAGCTACTTTCACAATTACATCCTCAGATCAAATCTAGATAAGCCACTTTTAGATACACAACGGCTATTTAGTATTCTTATTAAAAAAGCGTTTAGCTGGTCGATTCTAACTGCAGGTTAAATGATTGTAAATGATTATATTGAGCGATATTGATTAAATGTAACTAATTATCGACTTTCAAAGTTTAACTTTTCTTTAAATGAAGAAACCGAATTACTAAAAAAAGGCAGAAACACGGCTGAAACAGATAATTTCCAGACCCGTCACAACAATCAAAATAAACCAATAAATGTCTTTTTTAGTCAGCTGTGATACAATAGTTTTATAAATGACATAAAATATAGTGAACATGAATAAATCTTCTGAAAGTATTGCAAGTGTTGAACATACGCTTCCCATGCTAGAAAAGCATAGACAACAACTGATAGTTAACATCTTAGAGCAGCGCCAATTTGCAAGCGTTCGCAGCTTAACACAACTATTAAATGCTTCAGAGGCAACAATTAGACGTGATATAACAAAAATGTCTAACCGAGGTGAAATTACTAAAATTAGGGGCGGAGCAGAATCAATCTCTAAAATGAGAAAGAAAAAAAATATCTCTAGCTCCTCATTTATTCTAGATAAAACAAAAAATGCCAAAACCAAAAAGTTAATTGCAAAACGTGCAGTCGAACTGTGTGCCAACGGGGACTCTATTATTATCAATGGCGGTAGCTCTACCTTTATGATGGGTGAGTATCTTGATAAGCTACAACTAAACATTCTGACTAACTCTTTTGTCTTAGCAAATTACATTTCAGAAAATAGTTCAAACCAAGTATCCCTTCCTGGCGGTGAAATATATAGGGAACAGGGTATTATATTAAGCTCTTATGAAAGTGATACTACAGAGAACTATAGAGGATCCATGATGTTTATGGGGACACCTGGCGTAGGTGAATTTGGTGTTATGGAATCCGATCCTCTATTAATTCGTTCTGAAAAAAAATTAAAAAAACAAACAGAGAAATTAGTTATTTTAGCTGATAGCACAAAGCTTGGTCAGCAAAGTAACTTTATTTTTTGTCCTTTAACAGAGGTCGACATATTAATTACTGATTCAAATGCGAATCCAAAACTTATTAAAACGTTTGAAGAGCAAAATATTGAAGTTATTGTAGTGGAGGCTATTGATTGATTAACTCAATCATTAGCAATCAGCCTCGCCGCTTGTGTTAAGCTACTACACCCAAAAGACCCTTTCAAACCCAACGTTTCTTGAGTAATCTCTATTTTGAGGGTTATCTATTAATACGACCTGTAGTGCCTCAGTTACAAGTGAGGCATCACTAAAAAATGGATCATCAACAAACACTTTATCCGGGACCTTAACTACGTAATTCTGGCTTTGTAAGTATCTGTAATATGTGTGTATTTTTACATCACCCACATTAAAACACTGCGCAGAAAATGAATCCCAATTAATATTTGTAGCCAAAACAACGATCTTATCATGTTCAACCTGAGTGATTAATCCGCTCTCTAATAGGGCTGCAGTAAATCCTTTAGCAGCCTCTGTAAAGTTAGCTGTGTTTAATACCACTAAATCGCATAATTGAATGCTTTGACGTAGTGTCAATATTGCCTTATTGGGTATGATATTTTGATGGATCAAACTGAGTGTTAATCGCTTTGCCGTTTTAAATAACTTTTCTTCTGGATTGCTGACTGCTTTAAGTAAATTAAGCCCATCAACGAGCCGTTTGTGAGCATTTTCGTGTGTTCTATCATTAACATTCCAGTTTAAAACTAAACGGTTAAAAGCAATTGGTTCACACAACTCTTTCATTGTTAAAAACCATAAGTCGTACCCTGTTCTAGTTAGGGTGCCATCAATATCAAATATATGACTAAGCAACTTTGAAATCCTATAAGCACTTAAAATTATTAAGCAATGGTGAACTGAGGACATAAATAATAAGTTTATGAAACTTTTAAATATAAGAATTTTTTAATTTTTATATTTCTGCCTATCAATTACAGTTAATGAAACCAATACCTAAGAGGTATTGGTTTAAAGTATGGAATTAAACGTTAATGCCACTAACACTTTAAAAATATTAAAGGTAAAGTGCAGGAAGTTTATATAATAAAAGAAATAACTTTTACGCGAATACTATAACTTTAACGTTACTTTATTATACTCATCAACTTGCTCTTTAGAGCCAAGGGCTACTGGTACTCTTTGGTGTAAAGACTCAGGCTGAATATCTAATATTTTTTGACCTAAGCTTGTTGCTCTTCCGCCGCTATTTTCAACAAGCATCGCTAATGGATTTGCCTCATAAAGCAGCCTAATTTTGCCATTACGGCTCGTTTTTCTACTATCTGCAGGATATAAAAATATACCACCTCTACATATAATTCTATGCATGTCGCCAACCATAGCTGCATTCCATCGCATAGATGAACCTGCATGTTCTTCATTTTGAAATAAAATTTCATCAAAATAAAACTGCTCACGCTCGGACCAATACCTATAGTTTGCTAAATTAACAGCAAACTCTTTTGTTTTAAGTGGAATTTTACAGCTACTATCGGTAAGTAAATAGCCACCATGTGTTAAATCCAGCGTAAAGCAACGTGTAGGGCCACCCGTTGTCATAACTAGTAAAGTCGATGCGCCGTATAATACATAACCAGCACACAGTTGCTGATTGCCACATTGAGAAAATTGTTCATCACTGTCATCAGCAACGTCATCTCTTGCTTTATAAATAGTAAAAATAGTGCCAATTTGACCATTTATATCTACATTCGAAGAACCGTCTAAGGGGTCAAAAGCGACGATATATGGCGCATTTGGCGTCCCAGCTACAACAAAATCTTCTTCTTCTGAAGCAATTGCGCGAACAGAGTCATCATCCAACAACATATCTTTGAGTAACTGGTTGGCGATAACGTCAAGTTTTTTTTGTACTTCACCCTGAATGTTTTCATCCAACGTAGAACCGAGTACACCTGCCAAAGCTCCCTGGCTGACTCTGAATGAAATCTCTTTAGAAGCTGCAAGAATTGTTCTGATCAACATAATTAATTCTAGCTCAACATTATCTTTTTTTAGTACCGGTATTAATCTTTGCAATTTACTTTCCTACGTTTTTATCATGATCTTTAAACGTCACTAGTCGCCAGCGTTTCCAGCAGATGGACGAAAACACTTACTAGCTAATTATCAGCAAAACAATATACTCCGCTATTATTTATGTGTATATTGACAATAAACAAACAAACTGTTTCGATAATAGACATAATTAAGGCTACTAATGATAGGTGCATCTGAACTCGCTATTTTTGCCGCTGTTGTTGAGGAAAACTCATTCAGTCAGGCAGCATTAAAAGTTGGTTTATCAAAGACTGTTATCAGTAAAAAAGTGTCGGCATTAGAGCACGAATTAAGCACCCAACTACTCTATAGAACAACACGAAAGCTAAGCCTTACAGATGCTGGAAAGCTTTTATATAAACATGCAAAAGATATTAACCAACAAGCTAATGATGCCTTTACTGCTATTAATGAGCTTTCTCAAGAAGTATCTGGCCATATTGTTATGTCAGTTCCTACAATTTCAGGGGAGCTACTATTAGCTGATTTAGTCGCTAATTTTTGTCAAAAGTATCCTAAGGTTACGATTGAGTTAAGGCTTGAGAACAAGCTGATTGATTTAGTCGAAGAAGGAGTGGATTTAGCTATAAGAACAGCAGATCTCGCAGATTCATCTCTCATTGCAGTGCCCCTATTAAAATCAAGTTGGGTAGTTTGCTGCTCACCAAAGTATCTAGAGAGTGCCCACCAGCTTGAAGAAATCGAAGATCTGAGAGCGCATAATTGCCTTTGTTATGATCTACAAGCAAACGGCAGTAATGAATGGCGCTTCACGAAGAACGGACAACAAAAGTCAATTCTAGTCAAAGGGAGTATATCTTCTAATAATGCCCTTTCACTGAAAAAAGCAGCTTTGAATGATGTAGGTTTGATTTATGTTCCGAAGTGCAGCGTATACGAAGAGCTTGAAAATGGCTCATTAGTACAAATGTTACATCAATATAAAGCACGTTCACTAGGTGTGTTTGCTATTTACCCTTACACGCGACATAAACCAGAAAAAATAACCTTGCTCATTGAAAGTATAAGAAAAGAATATAAATCGCTTAAACATATTTTTAATTAAACGACACATTTAAATAAGTTACCCGTAAGAACAGTACGCTATAACTAAATAGTTGCCAGAAAAGACAAGGTTACAACTTTACTTTCCCACCTAAAAGTCACAACTTGACATTTAACACAATATTAACCAATATAGCCAAATGCAATCACTTTCAATCACTAAAACCAAATAAGATTGCTATTAACACACTTACACAATAATAGGTAACTCACATGTTTAAATATAACCCATTTATCCGTTTTCAACCTATTTCATAGAAGTAAACATCACTTTATTTGATGTTCGTTCATACAGATATAAACAAAAAATTATAACTGCTATAGCAGTCCCCAAGTTTTGTGCACATTTTGCATGCCACTCTTGTCATACGCGCATAGAAGCACCTTAGTATTTGCAGGGTAAGAATAAATATGGATTTAAGCTTTAGAAAGAAAATAATACTTAGCGTCATCACACCTATTATTGCCATCATAGCAATTTTTGTACTTCTGACTTATAACAATTCTATTGATACTTTTGATAGCGATTTAGCGCATTATCAAACCGATATAACACAAGCTAAACGCCATCATTTAAAAAGCTTAGTTAGTTTGGCACTCAATACTATTGAAGAACCAATTACAGCGGGAAATAATGAGCAAGCTATTGATATAATAAACAATCTAAAGTTTGATTCAACTAACTATTTTTTTATTATGACCATAGACGGTATTGCTCTGGCAAATGGACGAAACCCAGCAATACGAGGGAAAGATCTCAGTAAAAATAAAAGCGTTTTGAAACAAATCGAAGCTGTAACAAAAAAAGACGGCTATCTAACTTACCTTTCTGGGCGTCCGGGCGATAACTCTGCAATTTATGAGAAGATGGCCTATCTAGAAATGATTCCTGGTACAAATTGGTATATTGGTACAGGCTTTTATATTGATGAAATAGCGCACACTATTCAGGAAAAACAATTGAATGGGGAAATTAAACTTAACTCGTTTATTCGTAGCCTCATTTTGGTTGCATTGTTCTTACTTGCAATTGTAATCGCTCTCGCCCTTGTATTTGTTAAACGATTATACGAGGTCATTGGCGGTGAGCCTTATGAAATAGAATCGGTTGTCAAAAAAATTTCATCAGGTGATTTTACAACTACCAGTAATAATACCTCAAACCCGACTGGGATTTACGGTGCAGTGCAACAAATGGTAAATAAATTAAAGAATATTATTTACGATATTAATGGTGCTTCATCGACACTTAATACTTCAGCGGAAGCAATGATAAATAGCGCGCACTCAGTTAAAGAAGATTCTCAGACTCAGATGGAACAGCTTGAGTTAACCGCAACAGCGATGAACCAGATGACTTTTACAGCTGAAGAGGTTGCTCGTAATGCACTAGAAGCGTCAAACTCAACTCAAAAAGCAAACGAAAATGCTAAGCAAGGCAATGAAATCGTTGCTTCTATGAATGAAAGCATCACCAGCTTAGTGTCTGGCATGCAAGAAGTTGAACAGGTGCTCACCGAGCTAGAAGATAAAACCACGGGAATTGGTAGTATTTTAGACGTTATAAAAGGGATATCTGAGCAAACAAACTTATTAGCACTAAATGCGGCTATAGAGGCGGCAAGAGCGGGAGAACAAGGAAGAGGGTTTGCTGTTGTAGCTGATGAAGTACGTCACTTAGCAACCAGAACCCAGCAAAGTACTGATGAGATCCAATTAATGATTACACAACTGCAAAACTCTGCAAAACAATCAGTCTCATTTATGGGCACTAATATGCAAGGAGCTCAGTCTACTTATGAAAAATCTGTCACTGCTAGTAAAGCACTAGCAGATATACGTGAATCAATTACCTTTATCGAAAATATGAACACGCAAATAGCAACAGCTGCAGAAGAGCAAACCAATGTAGCCACAGATATAAATAAAAGTATTGTTTCAATTAGAGATTTAGCTAATAAAACGGCTGTGAGTTCTGATGGAACACTTGAAAATGCTCATGAATTATCAACTATATCTCATGAGCTACAACAAGCAGTAAAAGCTTTTAAATTAGATTAATCGGTAGATTCAAAACTCTGTGTTATTACTCTTTAACAAGTAAAAGTAATGACACAGGTTTTCTAGTACTAGCACTATCTCAGGAGCCGAATGACTTCATTCGGCTCCTACTAAACATCGCTACCTACTTTGCATTCAAAGATCCGCGGACGATATTATAAAAAAATCGCTTTATGTTTAAAAAAGCGACCTTTTTTAAATATGCTGAGCTAACTGAAATTTAAAATTAATCTCTCGAGTTTAAAAATGATGCTCTTGAACTTACTTCTTTACTTCTCTCACTCTCATATTTTTTAATATATTCATCTGTTCGCTTCCGAAAATACTCAACTTTAGATTTATACTCAGGAAGTGTAGCTAGATTTAATTTTTCTTGGGGATCTTCAATTAAATTATAAAGTTGTAAATAGTTATTTTTATAAAAATCCACAAACTTCCAGTTGTTTGTTCGCACACCAACCATAGGAGGTATCGATACCCTCTTTGGCTGATACATATGCTCAAAGAAGAACTCTTCTCTCCATGAAGGCATTTTTTCACCTTCAACCAGCCCAAGTAAACTATTACCTTGATACGTTTGTGGTATTGCTACATCCGCATAATCTAAAATAGTAGGGGCAATATCAATATTAAGTACTGTTTCATCAATACTTACACCTTTATGTTCACTGTTACGTGGGTCATAGATAATCAAAGGCACTCTAAGGTCTTCTTCCCAACCAAACCACTTACCAGCTAATTGACGTTCATTTAGGCTGTATCCGTTATCCCCGGTGTAAATTACAATCGTATTTTGTAACATCCCCAGCTTTTCAAGTTGAGCGATAATTTGACCAACGCCCTCGTCAACCGCGGTGATTGCACGATAATGACGTTTAATCATTTTTTGGTACATTGCGTCATTGGCATACCTGTACTCCCAACGCACCCGCCCAATAGACTTCTTTAAAAACTCTGGCAACGCCACGAATGTCTCATCATCAGATAACTTTGCAGGAGGAATCGTGATATCACTATATAAATTTTCGAATTTTGCTGGGTAGTGATATTGATTCTCTTTGTCACTATCAAGTGCATGAGGGTTCCAAAAGTTAACATTGAGCACCCAAGGCTTAGAAGTGTCATGCATATTTACAATAAAGTCTTTAGCCTTTTGCGTAATATA